>Ga0082335_1000108_pt1 | contig 220764 bp, 270 predicted proteins | sample Subgrocontami58m_FD_72375 | JGI IMG/M metagenome (GOLD analysis project Ga0082335, IMG submission 72375) | Subsurface groundwater microbial communities from S. Glens Falls, New York, USA - GMW37 contaminated, 5.8 m (SPADES assembly) (version 2) ... | reverse complement strand
TGCAAGTTACAACATCGTTAAGCTTGGTATATCTGAGTTTAACAGGCTGTATGTCAATCAGCCAATCGTAGCCTCGCAAGAGAGTTACAAGCCAACCAATTCATTGGTTAGGTAGTTGACTATCCCATAGTTCTTTCATTTTAGTGTGCTGTATCTTATGAAGAAACTCGTCATATTGGTTCATTTTTTTAATTAGTTCATTATAGGGTTGTCTAGGGTATTCTCTAACTCCTTTTAAAGAGTTTGCCAAAGACTTATCTACTTGGATGGTTGTGTTTTTCATTATATCTCCATTATATAATTTTTATGATTTTTCTTGTTTTAGGATCATAGTCAAAACATGTACATCATAGATATTACACGTATATAACACAGTTACAAAAAAATAGTATGGAAAATAATGGAATCTTTCTTTTTAGAGTTCTTAAACGATAAATTAAATTATAAAAACGAACTTATTTAAAGTATAACACCAAAAGGTTGATATGAAAACTGTTCTTATTGCATTAGGCGGAAATGCGTTAATTAAAAAAGGGGAAGAAGAAACGTATAGAAATCTACTTGCTAATATAAGAAAAACGTGTAAGAGTTTAGTTTCAATTCTAAAAGAGAATAAAGTAGTCATAACAACCGGCAACGGCCCTGAAATTGGATATATTGCAATTCAAAATGAATTAGCAAAGAATAAAGTGCCACAAATGCCTCTAGACATACTGGGAGCAGAATCTCAAGGTCTTATAGGGTATCCTTTAGAAGAGCAGCTACTAAATGAATTAAGAAAGAATAAAATCTATAAACCCATAGTAACTATCTTAACACAAGTTCTCGTAGATAAAAAAGACCAAGCATTTAAACATCCAACTAAGCCAATCGGGCCGTTCTATAAAACTAAGCCAAAAGGAACTAACTTTAAACAAGATGCAAAAAGAGGATTTAGGCGATTCGTAGCAAGTCCAACCCCCCTAAAAATTATAGAATCACAAATCATAACTCGACTTTCAAAAGATTCTATTGTTATTGCAGCTATCGGCGGAGGGGTTCCAGTATACGAAATAAACCATCAGTTAAAAGGTGCAGAAGCGGTAATCGACAAAGATAAAACATCAGCACTTCTCGCAAAAGAAGTTAAGGCTCAAGAATTATTAATTATAACCTCCGTTCCTTATGTATGTTTAAATTATGGCCAGAAAAACCAAAAGAAATTAAAATCCCTCTCTAGAAAAGAAGCCAGTCATTACCTACAACAAGGTCATTTCTTAGAAGGAAGTATGAAACCAAAAATAGAGGCAGCCATAGACTTTCTAAAGTATGGAAAGAGAGTGATTATCACGGATATCTCTAATATTGAAAATGCTATTAAAGGAAAAGCGGGGACGATCATAACGAGATAAAGGTTCTACCGAACCTCTAGTTTTAAATCAACCAAAATAAATATAAACAGTAACCACGAAAGAACGTATAGATGAAAAAAAGAGTGATTATTTCTGGAGCAGCGGGCAGAGATTACCATAACTTCCTAGTATATTTTAAAGATAATCCTAAATCTGAAGTAGTAGCCTTCACCCAAGCCCAAATTCCCGGCATAGAAAAAAGATCATTTCCTAAGGAACTAGCTGGAAAACTCTACAAAAAAGATATCCCGTTCTACCCAGAAGAAAAGTTACCAGAACTGATAAAAAAGTATTCGGTGGATGAAGTAGTATTCTCTTATTCTGATGTGACACATAATCAAGTGATGCATCTTGCATCAATTGCATTAGCAAATGGAGCAGATTTTAGACTACTTGGCCCAAAGTCAACTATGTTAAAAAGCAAAAAACTAGTTATCTCTATTTGTGCAGTTAGAACCGGCTCAGGAAAATCTCAAACAACACGAGCTATAGCCAAGATCCTTAAGAAAAACAATAAAAAAGTAGTCTCTATTAGGCATCCTATGCCCTATGGCGATTTAATCAAACAAAAAGTACAGCGGTTTTCTAGTGAAAAAGACTTCAAAAAGTATCACACCACTATCGAAGAGGAAGAAGAATATCAGCCTTGGATCGATAACCAGATGGTAGTGTACGCAGGCGTAGATTATAAAGAAATTTTAAAACAGGCCGAAGAAGAGGCAGATATCATTCTATGGGACGGTGGAAATAACGACCTATCTTTTTATCATTCGGATTTGCACATTGTCGTAGCAGATCCCCATAGGGCAGGTCACGAGTTATTATATCATCCAGGAGAAACCAATTTTAGGATGGCAGACATTATATTGATTAACAAAGTAGACAGCGCTTCTAAAGAGAATATTCAACTAATAAAAAATAATGCTAAACAATATAACTCTAAAGCAAAGATCATCCTAGCAAGGTCAGATATTTTGGTTAAAAGTCCAGAAAAAATAAAAAATAAGAGGTGTTTAGTCGTGGGAGACGGTCCAACCCTATCTCATGGGGGAATGTCTTTTGGCGCAGGCACCTTAGCAGTAAAAAAATATCAAGGAAAGATAGTAGACCCTAGGAAATACCTCGTAGGATCTATTAAAGAAGCCTACAAAAAATATCCAAATCTACAATTAGAACTCCCGGCTATGGGATACTCAAAAAAACAAATTCAAGAGCTACAAACCATTATCAACGACACTCCTTGTGATTTAGTGGTGGATGGGACCCCAGCAAACTTAAAAAGAATTATAAAGACTAAAAAACCTATAGTGGAAGTAAATTATGAATTAGGAAATAAAGCAGTAAAAGAACTTACGCTAATGCTTAAGAAATTAAAATTTATTTAAAAAATGGAAAAACATTTTAGACACATTTTAAGTGTAACCGATTTACATCCAGAAGAAATAAAAAGATTAATTCACCTAACTCAGAAAGTTAAGAAAAATCCAAAGAAATATACGAATTACTTAAAAGCTAAAACTGCAGTAATGATTTTTCAAGCCCCATCATTAAGAACTAGAATGAGTTTTGAAATCGGAATGAACCAATTAGGCGGGAATGCCTTAAATTACGATTTACAAAGTTCTCCATTATCTAAGGGAAAAGAAACCATTGAAGATTCGTCTAGAGTAATTAGCCGATATGCAGATGTAGTAATTGCCCGTTTATATAATACTATAGAACTAGAGAGGTTTTCTCATGTTTCTTCTATTCCTGTAATTAATGCCATGACTGACCTAGAACATCCTTGTCAGGTGTTTTCAGATCTATTCACTATTTATGAACACCATAAAAATTTTAAGAATCTAAAACTAAGTTATGTAGGAGATAGTAACAATAATGTAACTCACTCTTTGCTACTAGGATGTGCATCAGTGGGAATGGATATTGCCCTAGCGTGTCCTAACAAAAAAGAGTTTATGCCAGATCAAGAAATACTTAAAAAAGCAAGAACCATAGGAAATACAACGGGTGCAGACATCGAAGTACATCATACTCCGGAAAAAGCAGTCAAAGAGGCCGATATTGTCTACACAGATTCTTGGATGAGCTATCATATTGATCCTTCTAAACATGTTGAAAGAGTTAGAATATTAAAACCTTTCCAGGTTAACAAAAAATTATTAAAACAAGCACAGGATCACGCATTATTCATGCATTGTCTTCCTGCACAACGGGGAGAAGAAGTAACCGACGATGTGTTAGACGGAAAGCAAAGTATTGTTCTCGATCAAGCAGAGAATAGACTCCATACACAAAAAGCATTATTAATTGGATTAATTTAGTAAGAAACAAAATGTTTATAAACTTTAATAATTAAAAACTAAAATAAAGGGTGCTCTTGGTTGAAAACATATTATAATTTTATTGATAGTAAATGGATCAAATCTAATTCTAAAAAAACTTTTCTTAGTATTAATCCTGCAACCGAACAACCCTTAGGAAGTTTTCAGGCAAGTAATGAAAAAGATATAGATTATGCCGTCGCTGCTGCAGAAAAATCATTAGTCTCATGGAGAGAAACTCCTGCTCCAGAAAGAGCACAGTATTTATACAAAGTTGCTGGTCTTTTAAACAAAAATAAAGAGAGACTAGCAAAAATAGAAACCCAAGAAATGGGAAAGATACTAAATGAGTCACGTGGAGATGTTCAAGAAGCAATTGATATCTTTGAGTACATGGCAGGAGAAGGTCGAAGGTTAGAAGGAATAACGACGCCATCAGAACTAAAACATAAGTTTAATGCAACCGTAAGAATGCCTTTAGGGGTAGTAGGCCTAATTACGCCTTGGAATTTTCCTATAGCAATTCCTTCTTGGAAAATAGCACCCGCCTTAATTTGCGGTAATACTGTAGTTTTAAAACCCAGTTCTGATACTCCTTTATGCGCTATTGAATTAGTAAGAATAATAGAAAAAACAAAAATTCCTAAAGGGGTGATTAATGTTGTAACGGGCTCAGGAGAAGAAGTAGGGGCATCATTAATCAAACATCAAAAAGTACAAGCTCTATCATTTACGGGTTCTAGAGAAACAGGAAAGTATGTTACTCAGAATGCAGGTTTAAAAAAAGTAGGATTAGAGTTAGGGGGGAAAAATCCGATTATTGTCATGGAAGATGCAAGTCTAAAGCTTGCCATAGAAGGAATTATATGGGCTGCCTTTGGAACAACCGGCCAACGTTGTACAGCAGCATCAAGAATTATTGTGCATAAAAAAATAAAGAAAAAGCTTGAAACAGAATTAGTAAACTCAATAAAGCGTTTAAAAATAGGTAACGGCCTCAATAAGGAAGTAAACATAGGACCGTTAGTTAATAAAAGGGCAGTGGAGAAAGTTAAGAAATATGTTTATCTCGGGGAAAAAGAAGGTGGAAAACTATTATGTGGGGCAAAAGGGGTCTTTTCTAAAGGCTTCTTTTATGAACCCACAGTTTTTACTAATATTAAACCCACAATGGCGATAGCGCAAGAAGAGATTTTCGGGCCGGTAACTGCGATTTTAGAAGCAAAAGATATTGATCACGCCATCTCTCTTGCAAATAACTCAAAATATGGATTAAGTGCTTCTATTTATACCAATAATATTTATTATGCGTTCAAAGCAATAGAAAAAATAGAATCCGGGATGGTATATGTAAATGCTCCAACTATAGGTGCAGAAGTCCATCTTCCTTTCGGCGGGGTGAAAGAAACAGGAAATGGAACAAGGGAAGGAAGTGCAGCAATAGAAGAGTTCAGTGTACTAAAGACGATATATATTGATTATAGTGGAACTCTACAAAAAGCACAAAAAGTTCAATAGACAAATTTACTAAAATTTTTCATTAAGCAAAACCTTAATAAACTTAAAATTCTAAAAAACACTAAATGAGCAGCAAATTTTTCCGTTTAAATAAAGAAAAACTGAGATTAACTATCTTACTCTTAGTTCTTAGCTTGATTTTCTTAGTCTCGTCAATTAAAAACGAGGAGAGTTCAACGCTTCTTCTACTAAAAGATATATTGACCTACCCTATATTTTTCTTAATATCTCTATTAATTACACAAGGCAGTACCACGTCAACGAATAGTTATTTTACCTCTTTTCTACTCTGGTTATTATTCTTTATGCTAGAAGTAATTTATCTCTATATTGTTAGTTCTATACTTATTGCCATATATTATCATCTAAAACTAAAGAAACATGGAACCAAATCACGAAAGAAGAAAATCAAAAAAAGATAAAGTTATGAAAAGAAGATACCGAGTATATAAAAAAGGTGGCCATCAAAGAACCGATGAAAGCACACGTTAAATCTATTCCAGGTCCTAAGAGTATACTCTATCTTAAGAGACTTAAAAAATTAAATGGGGCATGGTCTTTTCCCCATCCTTTTGTTCATAGTGATAAAAGTCAAGGGTGTTATATTCAAGATATAGATGGAAACAGATTTCTAGATTTTGCTTCACAAATAGCATCTAATCCCTTAGGATATAATCATCCAGACTTATTAAAAGTAGTTAAAAGATATAATACCCACCCGATTAAGTTTGCAGGTCAGGATTTTGTAATAAAAGAACATATTGATATGTTAGAAGAATTATTAAGTATTGTTCCTAAGTCGTTGAATGCCGCCTTCCTAGTAAATTCTGGGGCAGAAGCAGTAGAAAATGCAATAAAAGTTTGTATGCGTAAAAGACCGGAAACTAAGTATGGAATAAGTTTTGAACATGCATTTCATGGAAGAACATTAGGAGCATTATCGTTGACCAATACTAGATCCGTATATAAAAAGAATTTCTTACAATTGCCTATGCAGAGACTGCCGTTTACAAGAGAAGCAACTACCACGTTACTTCGTTTAGTTGAAGAAGAAGGATCTCAGGAAAATATTGGTTTTGTTATTATAGAACCTATTCAGGGAGAAGGGGGGTATAATCTCCCGGTCGAAGATCTCTTAGGATCAGTGCGAAAGATAACTAAAAAATATAACATTCCTTTAATTTGCGATGAAGTACAGTCCGGCATGGGTAGAACGGGAAAATGGTGGGCCCATCAGCATTTTGACATAGTGCCCGATGTAATGAGCGTGGCAAAAGCCCTTCAAGTAGGAGCATGCATTTCATCCAAAGAGATGTTTCCAGAACCAGGAGCAATCTCTAGCACGTGGGGCGGCGGTCATCGAATGGATCTTGCATTAGGAATAGAGACGATTCACATAATACAAAGGGAACATCTGCTAAGCTCTATTCAAGGGCAAGGTAAGTATCTTAAAGAGAGATTAAACGAACTTAATCTTACTAATGTCCGAGGTCTTGGTCTTATGGTTGCATTTGATATGCCCACTAAAATAAATAGAGATAATTTAGTTTTGGAATGCTTAAAACAAGGATTAGTTCTGTTAGGGTGTGGGAAACAAAGCGTTAGAATGATACCTCCTTATATTATTACAAAAGAAGAGATTGATGAAGCAGTAATGATCTTAGAGAGGGCCGTTAAAGTCTCTTCACAAAAAGGATTTAAACATCGTGGGAAGATTTGCGAATTCATTGAATGCAATTAAAAAAGTGTTTTTAAGACATAAAAAATCATAAATAGAGAACTTAAAACTCCTAAAAGGGCTAGTACAGGGAAACGCCCAATGTTACACGGGACCATAAAACTCCTTTTGGCCTTAGGTTTCTTATATCGTAAGTAAATGGTGGCTAAATTAACCGTACCAAACACTAAAAATATAGACAAGTTGGCAAGGCTAGCAACCATAGTTAGATCACCAATCACTGCAAAAATAATAGTGATTACCCCAACGAGAATAACGGCTAACCAAGGAGTTTTGGTTTTCGCGTCAATAGTAGCTAATTTTTTCAAAAAAGAGTTTTCTTTAGCCATGCCATAAACAAATCGAGAAGTAGTAACTAAAATCATAAGCACCGTATTAGACGTAGAGAACAGTGCGATAATAGCAATAACTAAAAATGCAGTTGGTCCAAATGAAGAGGCAGCCGCATCTGCCAATGGGGCTTTAGAGGCGGCTAATTCCTCTGCAGATAAAATACTTACTGCAGATAAAGCAACGAGCACATAAATAATAGAGGAAAATAACAAAGAGAGTAATACTGCTTTAGGAATGACTTTATTGGCATTCTTAGTTTCTTCCGTCAGTTTCACAATGGACTCAAATCCAATAAACGCAAAAAATACTAGTGCCGTACTTTGTAGCACTCCAGAAAATCCGTTAGGCATCTCAAGATAGTTTACGGATCCAATATGACTAATGCCAATAGCAATAATAAAAAGTAGCCCAATAGACTCAATGATGGTAAATACCACGTTTAGCGCCGTAGACTCTTTAATCCCCAAATAGTTGATTACACTCATAAGAGCGATGAGAAATAAAGAGGCTATAAGAAAATTGATATTTAGTAAGGCCCCTATATACCCTCCAAAACCAAGTGCCACTGCAGCAGCACTAATAACCCCTTCTAAAAATAAAAGTAATCCCACTAAATAAGCAACATTTTTCCCTAAACCAGTTTTGGCATACTCATATTCCCCAGAATCTTTCTTAAATATTGAAGATAGTTCAGCATAACATAATCCAGTAAATGCAGCAATTATTCCTGCCAATAAAAAAGATAACCATAAAGCATTTCCAGCAAGTCCTGCTCCCTCTCCAATTAAAGCATAGATACCTGCACCAAGAATAATACCTACCCCGGCAATAGTAGTATTAAATAAACCTAAGCTCCGACTTAGTTTTATGTGTTTTCGTTTCACCCCACTTTTTATTTAGCCAATTATTTAAACTTATCTCTATTTCAATCAAGTATCCAAAAGAAAAATATATAAAGACGGTATAATAGAAAAGTGTATGGAATTACTTACATCACTCTTAAATGCCTCAGGAGTGAGCGGTTCAGAATCTGAGATCAGAAATTTAATCAGTAAATATATTAAGCCATACGTGGATGTAGTTAAAATTGATCCATTAGGAAATTTAATTGCGCATAAAAAAGGAAAAGGTTCTAAAGTAATGTTAGCTGCCCATATGGACGAAGTTGGTTTAATGGTCAAAGCCATATTGCCCAACGGGAAGATAGTAGTTTCAGAGATTGGAGGAATAGAACCGACAATATATATAGGCCAGGTAGCGTTTATTTCTATTAAAAAAAGAAAGCTTTACGGAGTAATAACTACAAAAGAAGTGAGTGATGATCATGGAGTAACAGAGCTTCCTCATGTATTAGATCTGTTATTGGATACAGGACTAACGAGAAGAGAACTCCTTAATTTAGGAATATCTCCTGGAGACTTTATTGCCCTCCAGCCAAATGCTATGTTTTTAGGAAAGAAGGAAATTATTTGTGGCAAAGCTCTAGATGATCGAATAGGCTGTTATATTTTGCTAGAAGTAGCAAAGAAACTCAATAAACTCAATAGAAATATTTATTATGTTTTTACGGTTCAAGAAGAAATTGGGCTATTTGGAGCAAAAACTTCTACGTACCAAGTAGATCCGGATTGGGCAGTAGCCGTGGATGTAGTAAATGCTAATGACTGTGGTAGTGCTAGTTATATTACTAAAACCATGGGGTTAGGACCAGTACTAACGATGAAAGATGCAGAAATGATTTCTAATCGTTGCATAGATGACTGGATTAGAGGCGTGGCTAAGAAAAATAAGATCAAGCTTCAACTGGAAGTGAGCAGTTTAGGTACAACCGATGCAGCAAGAATTGCTTTAGACAAAAAAGGAGTTCCTAGCACTGTGTTAGGGGTTCCGGTAAGAAACCTTCACACCAATATTGGAATAGCGCATCTTAAAGACATTAACGATGCTATAAAACTTCTAAGTGAACTGTTGAAAGATCCAAAAAGAAACGTTTGTTAAAATAAAAAATAAAAAAAATAAGAGAATTATCTTCGTCGTGCAGTAGTTTTTTTAGCAGTACTTTTTCGCGCACCTGCAGCAGCAGTTGTTCTTCGAGCAGCCATAACTATATCACCTCCATAAATATTCTTCTTTTTAGAACAATAAGGTATATAAGCATATATAGACTAGAGAATATACATAGACATTAAGCGTGTAAGAAGCATTTTATAACTATATCAACTACTAAAAAATTTATCGCCAAGACATTTTATGTTAGGATAACTATTTCTTCTGCCGCAGAACTTTCTTCTTATATTCCGACCCGTGGTTTATAGATAAATATTATTCTTTATTTTAGAAGGGATAGTCATAGAGATTTTCGACCATGAAACAAATAAGTTTTTTGATGAACCACCTAGGACAAAACCAAAGAAAAAATTAACTCTAGAAAAGTATTTAACTTCCATCTTTGTTCTAAACGCCAAGGGCTGGTAGTCGAGTGGTAAGGCACCCGCTTGGCGATTAACCCCAAAATGCGGGAGACTCCGGGTTCGATTCCCGGCCAGTCCATTCTCAAAAGAAATCATTTAAAAGCTAAAACGAAACTTATTTAAGCGAAGAATCATGAGTGTTTATATGAAATTACTATCCGTTTCAGTCTTACTAACCGTCTTATTGGTAGGCCAAGTAAGTGCAATGGATCTAGAGAATTTACAGCAGATTGTATTAGATCAAGAAGTACCAAGAGAAATACTTTTTGTGAATGATAATGATATAATCAACGTGTATGTTAAATCTACAGGTAGTTTTATTTTTGGAGTGCAATTAGAAGGTAAGCAGGTTAAATCCATCTTAAACATAGAAGAAAAAGCGCAGGTGCACGTTTACATCACGTTAGAAGCACTAGATGAAATTAGTTCTAGTGAAGAGTATACTCAAAAAACATTAGAACATTATCAAAGGGAAAACATAATCATAGAACCAAAAACGTTTACAGGTCAAATTAAGTATAAATTCTTTGTATTATTGAATAAACTGATGTAAGGATGAACTGTCTCTTCTGTAATATCATTGAAGGGAAATCTCAAACAAAGATAGTCTATGAAGATGAGGTTTCGTTAACGTTTCTTGATTTATTTCCTGCCACAAAAGGACAGTGTTTAGTTATTCCAAAGCAACATTACGAGTATATCTTTGATGTTGAAGACGAGGTATACCAGAAACTTTTTTTAACGGCAAAGATGGTGGCGAAGGCAATCGATAAATCCTTAAGACCGCTAAGAACGTGTGTAGTAGTAGAAGGTTTTCAGGTTCCTCATGTACACATTAGACTTCATCCTTCGTATGAATCCTATCTCAAAGTAAATTCTGGGGAAAAAGCAGATTCTAAAGAGCTAGCACAAATAGCAGATAAAATAAGAAAGTATTTATAGTTCCAGTTCTGCCAAATTTTATACGGCGCTATAGCTTAGCCTGGCTTGAGCGCGAGAAAGAACTCGCGAATCTCATGAGCTCGAAGTCCCCGGTTCAAATCCGGGTAGCGCCATTATATCTTAAAAAGTCCTAGTTCATTTAAATGTTTAAGATGCTCTTGTTTTAAAGCAATCACACTCTTCTTCCCCGCCATAATTTCCCTTAATAAGTGGGCCATTCTCTCTCCACTTAAAATGTGGGGTAAGATTACATAGTCTGCACCCGCATGATATAGCTTAAACGCTTCATGTAGGTGGTTGGCCGTAACAAATATTTTAATCTTAGGATTTAATAGTTTTGCATAATTAATTAAGAAAATACTATCTTCCTCGTGGGGCACTGTAGAAATAATATATTTTAGTGCTTTCATATTCACTTTTTCCATAATCTCTCGGTTAGCAATATCTCCATAAATACACGATATTCTTCGTTTAATGAGTTCTTTAATCACTTCAGGATTATGATCAATAACCACCATATTAGACGTCAATCTACTCAGTTTATGGTAAAAAATAGATCCCATCCGATGAATCCCAATGAGCATGACCTCTTTTTTGTTTTCCGATTGATACTCTAATTTTTGTCTTTTTTTAAAGACGGTATCTAACCACTTAAGGAGAGGAGAAAACCAAAGATATAGGGTTTCGTCATATTTAATGAAGTAAGCGCTTAATGCCATAGTAAACAAGGTCATAAAAATAACCATAGAGAATACGTCAGGGCTAATATCTAAAATAACCGTGGGCAACGCAATCAAGATAAGAGAAAATTCAGATATTTGGGATAGACTAATGCCGGAAAGAAAAGATACTCGACTTCCATACCCAAACAATAAGGTAATTAAAAAAATAATAAATGGTTTTAAGATAAATATAATAAACAAAAAGATGGCAAGAGCTTTTAGAACAAACCAAGAACTAGGCAAAGTTAACTGCATTCCTAGGGCAACAAAGAAAATGGTAGCAAAAAAATCTTTTAAGGGTCTAACTCTACCAATAATATCGATACTATACGGTAGGTTAGCCAAAGATAAGCCGGCAATAAATGCCCCAATAGCAATAGAGTAATCAAATAATTCTGAAAGTAAAGCAAATAAAAATAAAATAGCTACAGATGTCAAAAAAAGTAGTTCTTGGGAACGAACCGCAAATTTAAACAAGGCAGGGAAGATAAACTTAGAACATAAAAATCCAACCCAAATAAGCACTAGTCCTTTGATCACAGCATAAATAAGAAATATGGGCGAAGAAGAGTTAAATGAGCTCATAACAGTTAACAATAGAATAACAATAATATCTTGCATTAAAAGAAAACCTAAAGCAATTCTTCCATTAAGGGTTTGAAGTTTATCCGGATCTGATAACATTTGTACTACAAGCATAGTACTACTAAAGGATAGAATTGCTCCAAGAATAAACGCTTCAAAGATATTAAAACCTAGATATAAGCTCACATAATAAGACACAACAAATATACTAACTACTTGAATAATCGATCCAAAAATAGCAACCCACCCTACATGCTTAATTTTAGTCAAGCTAATTTCTAACCCTACTAAAAAAAGAAGAAAGGCAATACCAAATTCGGATAGAGACTTAATCACTTCTATATCATGAAAAAAACCAAGAACCAATGGCCCAAGTAATACTCCTGTAAGAATATATCCGGGAATTAAAGGTTGTTTTAACAATCTAAATAAATATCCAAAAAGAGTAGCTAGAACAATAATAATACCAATCTTAATTAAAAGACTCGCCTCTAAAGGAGCAAAAGATAAAACCATATAGTAACCTCTTTTAAGATTATTCTTAATCCTTGTCTTATAAATCTTTGGGTAAACGACGGAAAATAAAAGAAAAAAGAAATTACTTCTTAGTTAAAGTAATCTCCATCGTAGACACCCTAATCGTCTTCCCTTCTTTATTTTCAAATTCTTCGGAATCAACTTTAATATCTTTGATGTACACGGTATTCTCTAAAAATCTCTTTGCTGCTACTTCGGCAATGTCTACAGCCCTAGAGATAAATTTACCTCTGGACTTGATGACCACTTCCTTAGCTTCTTGTGTAGTAAATTGCATTACTACGCCGGTAACATAGTTCACACTTCAACATCTAGCCTTAACTAAGACATTTTAAAAGGTTTGTTACCAACATACACAACATGGTTATCATCTCGTTTTCCTTCTGTCATTTTGTTCCTCCCTATGCCCATGGGGCTACTGTGTTTTCAATAGAAAATAAAGAAAGTGTCTATATCTTATATTATTTACGGTCTACTTTTGCATTTTAGTCAGTCGGGTAACATAACCGGCAATAATGTTTCGATGTTTTTTAGAAGGGATAATAAGAAAAGTTTCTACAAGGGGTTTGTTCTCTTGAAAATCCTTTTTAAATACTTCTGGATGTTCTCGCATAAGGTCTAAACCAACCCGTCGGACCATGGCAGTTTTAATTCTTCCCATCTTTTTTGCAGCGAAGGAGGGTTTATAAGCATTTCGGAAAAAAATAAAATGTTATATTACTATAAAGTGATTAATATAGAAAAATTTATAAATAAATGGTGAATAAAAAATCTATGAATTTAAGAAGACGAATGGAAGATAGAGAACTAAAAAGGGGGACTCCTCTTACCTATGACGAGGTTTTAGATTTTCATTTAGCCTTAAGGGAAGTTTATGGGGTAGGTAAAAATGAACGAGATTTCTTTGCTAGGTTTACTCCTAGGTCTCAAGAGCCTAAAGGAGGGACAAGAAGCTATGTTCGAAGGCGAGGCGATGCGCCGTCCATTCCTTCGGAGCCAACTAGATTAGTTATTTTAGAAGATAGAGCTCCTTATTTAATAATTAAAGGAGACTCCTTTCACCCCTTAGCCGTAAGCTTGCATAAAATAGGATATTCTCCAGAAGTACACTTAGTGGTAAAACATTTAGGATTAAAGTTAAGTAACACAGCAAAGGAACTAGACGGTACCCCCTATATAGGAAATGTCACATGGGATGATGCAATCCGATTAAACAAATCACTAGGGAATGTAACGCTAAGCCCATACTATTTCTTTAAGTTCTATAAAACTCTCGATGACGCAGCAGAAGGAAGAATAGACGTTCTAGATGAAACAAATAGGCCAGTAAATCAAGGAATATTTATAGTAGCACGAGATGAAATCGTTGGTCCAACGAAGGATTTTCGGGGAGAATGGTTATATGCCCGTTTCTCTAAAAAAGGAAATCTATTATACATAAATCACCCCATCATTGCTCCTGCAGGAAAAATTAAAGAGACCACGGAACCCCTATCCTCAGATACTTTAATGAGTAATAGGCAGATTAGTCTTGAAGAATTTCTTTCAAATCCAACCTCGCAAGGAATGCCAAGAAAAGGTAGTTCAGAAGGAGATTTATATTATTGGGCTCCAACAGACGGAGCTGTCGTGGGGCTTTTTGCCGTTTCTGGTGGGGCCAGCCTCGATTGCAGCTGGGGTCCGCGGAGCTCGAATGCTGCGTTCGGGGTACGTTCAGCAAAAATTTTGGAGAGGTAATCAATTACCCTTCTTATTTTTTTTCTTAGAACTCTTATTTAAATTAATCATCCGTTGTTTCTTAATCGCATAATGAGCAGGATTTTTAATTTTAGGACAAAACCCATCTGGTTTACACACGAGCATAGAGGTATAATACGCAGAATGATTGCAGTTAGGGGGCAATAATCCCAACGCTTGTCGCTTATACCAACTTAGTTGCGTACGAATATATCCCTCTTTTAAAGGCTGAGTGTTTTTTGCGTTCCATGCATGAATAAGCGTATCCACTTTATCGGGATGATACCCCACTTTACTTAAAAAATTGATTAAAATAAACAAAGCCCGCTTTCTTCCATCTTCTTGGATGCCAGAAAGTAGTAGCTTAATACACGGTGGAAAATACTCTTCAGGAATCTCATCCTTAACTTCCTCATAACTTAGCTCTCGTCTAGTCTCTTCTTGGGGTTGTTGTTTATTGTGCCAGTCAAATGCTTGAATAAACAATTGAGTAGCTTCTCCTTCCAAAGCTAAAGAATCATCCAAAAATCTAAGGGTAGGAATTACCGTCTCAGGCGTAGCTTCTTCTTTTCTAAAGGATAATATTTTTTCAGGTTGAATGGGTAGACTTACTAATCCAGATTTTTCGTGTAGGGAATAAGGGGCCCTAAACATATGTCGATTAGAGATAAGAATAGTGTCAATCTCTATAATTTTAAACGGATCAAATTTCCCATTAACTAAAAATTCAGAGCTTTTCTTCCCTACTTTTTGTTCAATCAACTCTAACGACCCATGTTCAAAGTCTAAAATCTTGGCTGCCAAGGCCTCTTTAATCATTTGCCCCAAGTACCCAGCAATTACTCGTGCAGCATCCGGAAAAAGTCTTTCTATTTTTTGAGTATTAAACTCCTTAGGAAACGTTTTAAAGGGCAAGCCAATATGCATCCCCTTATTTCCAGAAAACTTAAGAGAAATGCAGTTTATATCATGGAATTGTATAGCTTCAATTAATAAATAGGCAGTAATTCTTGAATATTCAAATTCTATACAGTCAATATCCAGTAATAGATCCCATCCTTTTCGTAGTTCATATACTTTTGAGAGAGGCATTCCAACTTCTAGGTCTAGCGGATTATACCATAATTCTTCAGAAATATGAAAAGAACTAGCGCCTTGTTGTGCTAATTCTTGGATGTCTTGTTCAAACTGTACGATGCCTGGCCGTTTTCCAAATCCTCCATCCTCATATCGAGCAGAAAATTCTCGGTCTTTTGCAGAAAAAAGAATAGACTCTTGAATATCTTTTCTAGAATAATATATTCGTGGATCCATTAAATAAAGGGGCACTTGCCTCTTAAATAAGTTATGACTCTCCCATTAAAGCACTTACTTCTTCTTGGAGAGCTCCTTGTTCCGTAGCTAGTTTAGCATGTTCTTTCTCAGAATCTTCTAGCACCCTTGTTATTTCTTCAACTTGTATTTTAATCATTTCTAACGCTTCAAAAGGCGTTTTCTTAACCACTACTTTTGAGCCCACATTCATAAGTAGCTCTTTAGTGTCTTTTAAGCTTGCCTTTAAGAAAATGCCTGCCCCTAAAGGTACCAAAAGTTCATTTCCTTCAGGGATATGGGTAATTTCTTCAAGCGTCTGTTTTAAACTGTTTAGCTCTTCTACTTGTTTTCGAAGAGTAGAAATGACTTGGTCTAATTGTTCAACCTGTTGTGCTAATAATTGAAACTGAAAGTATTTTTCTTGTGCATCTTTTTCTGAAACAGTCATGGTTTAGCTTTTTTTACTACTTTTTTCTCCTTAACTTTTCTCTTAATCACCTTTAGTTGAGCAGCTTCCATGCTTTTATGAACTACTTCAGTAGAACTATCTTCTTTGAGAGTAATATTTTTTTCCGTTGGCTCTAGATGAGCAATATTACATTTTCGTCGTTTAACGTTTCCATCAACTAAAACAAAAGTATCATCTATTTTCTTTACAATGATAGCAAGTTTTCCCGCTTCTCTTCCCATTGTTTTCACACATACTCTTCCAACATCTAACATTTTACTTCATTACCTCCATCTTTTTTAAGATAGACTCAGCCCTTGTAATAACTTCTTTTTTAGAACATATAGAACATAAAACTCCTCCGAAAGGACGCGTTGGTCTTTTCTTAGACTTACTTAATTTCCTAAACTTGGAAGCGATTAGATGAGGGACGCCGTGCAAGGGACTTCCACATTGCCCACAGATGGGTTTTCCAGGCTTTCTCTTCTCATAGTGGAGAGTAAGTCTACTTCCCGGAGTCCTTACTTTGACCCTTCTTAACGTCCTTGATTTATGTTTTCCTGCAGGCATAGGAGAAGGGTTCACAGAGCTTTTATAAATGTTTTGGTATGTCTATTTTTAGAGTTAATATGCTAAGTACTATTCAAAAAGAGCTAAATGGATTAGAAAACAAGGAAAAATCAAAAACTCTCTCTAAATTCTTTAAAACGGGGAAAGGAGAGTATGGGGAAGGGGATATCTTTTTAGGAATTAATGTGCCCCTTCAAAGAAAGTTAGCAAAGAAATATAATCAACTCCCCTTATCCGAGATAAAAGTGTTGTTATCTAGCCCAGTCCACGAACATCGCTTAACCTCTTTATTGATTCTAATCGAGCAGTATAACAAAGCAAGTCTTCTTAAAAAAGATGAAATCGTTAAGTTTTATTTAGAGAATCTTAAGTATATCAATAATTGGGATTTAGTAGATCTATCTGCACCGCTTATTTTAGGGTCTTATCTATTAAATAAAGAAAAGGCAAGATTATATCAACTGGTTAAATCCTCCAACCTGTGGGAAAGAAGGATCGCAATCATTTCTACCTATACTTTTATCAAAAACCGTCAATTTGAAGATACGCTAAATCTAGCTAATCTTTTATTGGAAGATAAAGAGGATTTAATCCACAAGGCAGTAGGGTGGATGTTAAGAGAGGTGGGAAAAAGAGATCAACAAGTAGAAGAGAAATTTTTAAAAGAAAACTATAAAAAAATGCCTCGAACCATGCTTAGGTATGCGATAGAAAAATTCAAAGAAGAAAAAAGAAAAGTGTATTTAAAAAAATAATTAATGAACACTTAATACCTTTCTAAGGGTCAGACTGAATAGTATAGACGTTAAAATATAGATCCAAAGCCAGGATAGACCAAATAAAACATCTCCGGTGTCTTGATATGTAACTCTTAACCAACTAAACAGTAATAATAAGGGAATTAATGTAATGAGCATAGGTTTAAACTGCATTTTCATTTGTTGCATAGACTTTTCAAAAGATTTCTTCTGTATTTCTATCATTTTTTCTGGATTTTCTCTAAATTCTTTCATTTCTTTTCTTAATTTCTTCATATCGTCTTTTAGCTGTTTCATTAAATCTTGATCGGTAAAATACTTGTAAGCTAAGGTAACAAGAAAAGTAAATATAAATGAGATTAAGATAAGCCCAAAAGCGGAATTAATAGAAATTGCCCAGCCAAAAACGAAATTAAAAAAAGAATCTAATACCATCCAGAGGACGGGTCGTTGCAGTATTTAAGTCTTTTGTTCTTAAAATAGGGCCAAGCTATTAAAGAAAATTAAGAGAGTAATTAAAGCAGACAGTAAGCAGTAAAAACAATAGATCTTAATAATATATCGTTGGATATAAATCAATGCAGTTGAGAATAATAAGGCTACTAAAGAAAAAATAATTAAACTATACTGAAAGTAGGGTATCGTAAGAAACAGATTAATAATACCCAATAAAAAAATAAAAGTATAATACATTACTCCTAACACTTCATTTCTTATGCCTAGTAAATTAGACCATTTGCTTTCCACTACTTTATCACAGCTATCTCCCACCGGGCAAACTAGTTTTTCTTTTTTCTGATGCTTCCACGTTAAATATCCTGCATTAAGGATTCCAAGAAAACTTAAGACGATTAACGTAGCAATAAATTGAACCATTCTATCTCCCCTTATAGTGCAAAGCACATAAAGAAAGGGAAGAAAAAAGTAAGGCAATATCTCTAAACACAATATCCAGAACTAAAACATTAGAACCAATAATCATTAATAGGGTAATCATAGAGACCAGCCCACTGTAGTAAGCTTTTGTTCCACTTAATAACCATAGCCCAAGACCAAACTGATAAAGAGTAAACAATACAAGAAGAATCTTTCCAGGGGCAATCGTTAGAAGAAAATTAGGAAAGAAACTTATCCATGCATCGGGTTGTAATAATGAAGAGACTCCCGCATACAAAAAAGCAATAGCAAGTCCTATTCTTAAAAGAAAAGAAGCGAATAAAGAAGCGTTATATTTCATATTACTCTTTGTTTCTTACACTATATAAAAATTCCGGTCTAGTGAACGTGAAGGTATATTTACCTTCTTCGTAGTAAGAAGACTGCCATAAACTGACTTGTTATTTTAAATTTAACTCCTAATATCTCTATACTCTTCTACATATGTCTTAATAAGTTAGTTCTGTGAAAAGTTCTTATGTTAAAAATAATTAACTCTGCAAAAGCGTTTGTTTATTTTAAAAAAGATTCAAAAAAATTTAATAAACTAATAGCAGACTATACTTTTTGGATTGATCAAGTTAGATCGTCTCTTTATCTTTATCACTCAAAGGAAGATTTACAAGATAATGTGCAAAAATTATTACTAGCTAGAAGAAGATTTGAAGATCTAGCACGTTCTTCGATAAATGTAGATTCGATGGTTTATGATCATATAGCCGTTTTCATTAAAATAAGTAAGGATATTAACAAAGTTCTAGACTCTCATAAGAATGTAATCAAGACCAGTAAGGATATGCTCACAAATCTTCGTTTTGCAAACAAATCTATTAGCTCGTTATGCTAGATTTCTTCTACCATAGACCTTCTTAGCTCATTTAAAAAAGTTAACCTTTTTCCATAACTTTTCTTAAGGCAGGATGCATATCGTACATATGCTGTTGAGCAATTTCTTCATATAATCGATAGATTATCATAACCGTTAGCAAAATACCCGTTCCAGAAGTTAAAGCACCGGTTAAATCTGCAATGGCTGCCAAGGCTCCTACCGCAATAGCTCCCATAATAGTTAAAGGCCCAATATAACGCTTTAATAATTTTTCTAGGACTCGTTCATCTCGTCTAAACCCAGGAATTTGCAGTCCAGAAGCAAGAATTTGTTTAGCTTGGCTTTTTGCATCCATCCCGGAAGTTTGCACCCAAAAAATAGAAAAGATTACTGCACCCGCAATCATAAATAATGCATAGACTAAGGCATGAGCTAAGTCAATGCCTCCAAATTGCCCTGTAATAATATTAGTAACTAAATTAGGAGGGAAAACCCAAGTGACTAACCCACTTATAGGGGTATTTCCAGAAAAAGATCCTAAATAAGGTCGCCCCCAATTTTCTAATAATCGCGCCCATAGTTGAATATTTGCTAATAATGCTGCAGTAAGAATTACGGGGATATTAGAGGTATATATAAATCGTAAGGGCCACCTAATGCCATGGCCTTTCATAATTTGACCCCTTATTCCTCCAAATGAAAGGGGAACTTCTACACGCATAGCTTGAGCATATACTGCAACTAAGAACACCACCAAAGTAAAAAAGATAGCAAAGAATGCAAGTAATGCTCCGATTATATCTTGATTTAACACAGAACTAAAAAGTACCCACACTTGTCCTACTGCTGCTTGACCGGATCCGAAGGCCCAGGTTCCAGCAGTCGTTAAAGGAGAGAACGCTCGAATCATAACCTGAGACGAAACACCGGCGGCAATAAACAAAGATATACCTGAGCCAAATCCCCATTTGCTAATAACTTCGTCCATAAATAATACAAGGAGTCCACCCAAAAACAATTGAACAATCAATAAAAACTGCATAACTCCATAACTTGACCCGATTAATGCACTGGAAGGAGCCAGCCCACCCAGCATAACATAAATTACCGCTTCAAAAATGATGAAGAAAATAGCTAATACTTTTTGTACTCCTTGAAATAATTGTCTACCCTCATGAGTTTTAGTATCCATTTTAAGAATGCCAGAACCCGTTAGTAATTGAAGAACTATAGATGCAGTAACAATTGGACCAATACCTAAAGAAAGTATGGACCCAAAGCTAGCTCCAAGGATAATCGACAACTGTTCAAATTGAGTTAAAGCATTTTCTCCCAACCCATAAAGGGGTATGGCAGAAAGAATAAAGAATGCCACCAGCATTAATAAGGTCCATTTAAGCTTTTCTTTAAATCCTAACTTTTTTTGTTCAGGGCTTTTTACTTCTGGTAAATTATTTAAAAGGGATCTTAAGAAAGACATTGTGCTTCCCCGCCAGCGTGTTCTATTTTTTCCTTAGCTTTTTTAGAAAACTGACCTGCAATGATCTTATATTTCCTAGTAACACGACCCGATCCAAGCACTTTAGTATAGCCTAATTCTTTTACATTAACAATGTAACTATCATTTTCTTTTTTTCCTAACTGCATAACATGATCTTCGATGTATCCAATATTAATAGTTTTCTCTTCTACTAACACTTTTTGTGGGCGATGGAATCCGTGTTTACCAAAATAAGAAGAGCCATATAACTTAAAAATTGTCGGTTTTTTTTGGTCTGCTCTTTTTCCAGATCCAGCCATACCTCTGCCCCCCCGATTACCTGCCCCTCTTCTTTTCTTTTTAGCACCGCCAAAGTGGGTCTTTTGTCCTCGCGAGCGTGCACTTTTTTTTATTCGATTGACCGTCATAACATCCTCACCAATAATTCATTAATAGCATCTTTTCTGTATCCTAAACTGCCTCCCATAGAGTAAGGTTGCTTAATCCCTTTTCGTTCAAATCCTTTTCTTGGTGGAGATAGTCTAAACACCTTCTTTAATCCTTCTACGTCATTAAGTTCTTTTTTTCCTTCCATAAACTCTGTCACAAACTGATCCATACTAAGATGAATCTTAGATTTTAAATAGACTTCATCAACTAGTTTATTCTTATACAGTCTTCCACGTTTTTCTAATAGGGAACGAAATGTTTCTGAATTGAGTTCCCCCCACGTAACCAGATCTTTTATTATATTAATCATTCCTACACTTTCAGGAGTATCTTTTACAATCACGCAAGAGAACTTAGTTTTTAGCTTCATAACTTCTAGAGTCTTCTTAGCCTTTGGTTTAATATTGTTCTCCCCCCTAATCCGTATCACAATAAATCGATTCATTTCCTTCCTTCAACAACTCCCGCTAACATTCTAGATTCCGAATTGACTTTTGTTTTCTGAAGTTCCTTTAGTGCTTCAAAACAGGCTTTGAGCATATTTAGCTTTGTAGCCGTATGACCTATGGTTTTAGAGTAAACATCTTTTATTCCTGCGGTTTCTAACACTTTCTTTATTTCTTTTTCCGCGCATAAAGAAGTTCCTTTTGCTGCAGGGATTAAAGTAATCGTAACACTCCCGCATTTTCCACTTACTTTAAAGGGAATCGAGTGAGGTTCTTTACACCCACATTCCCAAGAACCACATCCACGTCTTATGCGAATTATGTTAAGAGTAGATTTTCTTAAGGCCTTTTCTCGAGCAGGAACGGTTTCTTTGGATTTTCCATATCCCATCCCAATAAATCCATCTTTATTTCCGACTATAGCAAGCGTGGCAAAATTAGGCTTGTTTCCTTCCTTGGTTTTCTTTTGTGTAGTTTTCCAAATACTCTTCTTTCCACCACCAAATTTTCCTTTTGACTGCCCCACAAAGATTAAGTCACTCTCAAGTCCAGGCAATAAAGCATAAGCAATTTCAGGTTCTAAAACCCGTTCTCCCCTTTCCAAAATATCATCAAAAGAATTAACTTCTTTGCTCTTAACAAGTTTTCCTAATTTAGTTTTAGGCACCCAGGATTCAATATTCACTTTGATAGTATTTTCTTTATTTTGCATGATCCACCTTTAGTATATTTTTTTTAACCGTATCAAACGAAGAAACAATATGGAGCGGATCTACTGTGGAAAATTGTTTTTTTCCTTTATCTCCCGCTAACTTTTTTGCATAGTTCTCAATGGTTTTTCCAGAAACGGCTTCTTCAGAAGGTAAAACGTCCTCTGATACCGGAATCGCTAAACCAGCATCCTTTGCTCCTTTTAATGCAGCATAGATACGAGAACCCTTTATGGGAGTGTACATTCCAAAATCCGCTACAGCTTCTTTAATCTCAGTTTTACGTCCAATAAGTAAACCCGTAAGGTATGCAGAAGGAATATTACCATAAGAATACTTCCATCCAAATTGTTTGAGTTCCTGAGATTTAGCAACACATATTACTTTATCTCCTTCAGGATTAAACGTTACTATCTGTAGAACAATAGAATTAATAGAGGGTCTAATCACTAATCTAGGTTTTTCTGATTTAAGGTACTTCATTCTCTTTCGATAATTAGTAATTCCATTTCTTTTTCTCTTGTAAGCCACCGTATAATTTCTATTCTTTGCCATTCTTCTCCGTTGCAAGCTTATTCTCACTAATATACTGTTGAATATGCCTCTTGCTTCTAAAGCTGCCACTCTTAGCCATTTTATAAAGGTTACGATAATTATGGGGGTTAAGATGTCCTTTTTCTTTTAGAAGTTTAAGAAATGCTCTTTGTACACGTATACGGGTCATCCATGCCCTCTTCCTAGGCAATCGGGCAGTCCTTTTCCCCTTTCTTGATCCCACCCCTTGTTGTCTACCCTTTCTCTTTTGTTCCGCTCTCTTTCTAGCTCTAACTCTAGAAACACCTCTTTTGGGAGAAATTTTAATAGCATCATCTTTAATTAAAGATCTAAGGTCTCGTTTAGTAATAGACTCTTTAATTTCCTCAAGTCGAGAAGGATCAAAAGTTACTCTCTTCTTGCCAATTTTATACATCGAGGCAATAATCCTTTTTCGACTGTCTAATTTCATTTCTTTTCCTCAGGCATAACTTTTATATCTTCAATGTCTATTTTCTTGCTTTTAAGTGTTGTTTCTGTATGTGGTTTTGGTTTTGACTTAATTGGGCTTTCTAAGATCTCTTGTTTAATCTCTTCCTGGGTTTCTTTTATTGGTTCTTTTCTATCGGGTTTAATTTCTTCTTTTTTTCCCTTTTTCTTTCGTTTTTCGTCTTGTTCCTTTCGTACTTTCTGGATAAATGTATCAATATCTTTTATATTACTAACAAAAATCTTTCTCTTCTTACACTCTTCTAAAATAATTATTTTGTTCTTTAATCCCATCTTTGATGAAATAAGGGCTTCTTTTCCTTCATTAACTAAAGTAAGATCATTAAGGGTATGAATTAAAATTTCTTCATTTCCACGTTTATTTTTATTTTTTAATGCTTGAGGAGTACCGTATCCTATATCCGGAACTTTTCCATTTCCTTTACGACGCAATCTTAATTTGCTATGTAATCCCCTAGGCCATCTCCAGGTAGACTTAAACCTTTTTTTATTCGAGTCTTGTCTAACAAAAGGGGGTTTTTTCTTTAATCTGTTTTTCTCAACTATTCTCATACTGCAATACCTGCCTTTTCAGTAATATAACATCCGTCTTGAAATACTCTTCTGTCTCGATTAGTGATTCGAGTTGACTGTTCAATTCTAGCAGCAGTTTGACTTACTGCGCCAATGTCGATTCCTTTAACAGAGATAATATCTCCTTTAATATCAACAGAGACTCCAGAGCTAATTCTTGCTTTTCTAGGTACTTTCTCTCCTAAAAAGTTTTTAATGACTACCTCTTCACTTTCTACTTTAACCGTCATAGGAAAATGCCCAGAACAGATCTTTAACTTGTATTCAAAACCTTCAGTTATTCCTATAATTAGATTAGAGATATGCGCCGCAAATGTCCCAATTACTCTTTTTTCTTTCTTTGTAATTTTACCTTCTTTTCCTCGTGCATAAAAATTAAGCATAGTATCTTCTTTTTTTATTCTAACTAACGGGCTAGTCATTAGTTTTTGATTTTCTCCTCTGTTTCCCCTGACGTTTAACAAACTTCCTTCTAAGTTAAGTTCGATTTCCGAAGGGATACTAACCACCTTCTTAGATTTTACCCATTCCGATTTAATAGCAGTAGGCAATTAACCGTCCCCCCCTTTGTTGATCGATAGCCTGTGTATGAGTCATTAGTCCATGTGAAGTGGAAACAATTAGTACTCCAAAGTTCTTTGCAGGCAAGTATCTTTTTTCATATTTTTCGAAATCTTCTTTCTTTACCGGAAATCTTGGTTTGATAGCTCCGCATTGATTAATCGCGCCAATTAAGGATACTTTAAGTACTGTTTCCCTAGAGCTTTTTATCTCTTCAAACTCACCAATGTAATTTAATTCTTGTAAGAGCTTTAATACTCTCTTGATTACCCCGGAAGCATTTCTAACAATGCATTCCTTCTTTCCTTCTTTCTCACAATTAAAGATGTGAGACAAACTATTAGCTAATGGATCATTCAGTGTCATAGTAACCTCTAACTATATTTTTTAAACTCCAATTTTTTTGCATTTTCTCTAAAACATTGTCGACAAAAGCCTAGTCTATACTGTTGAATATGGGCCCCTTTCCTTCCGCATCGTAGACAAGATCGCTTTCCTATCCCTGTAGTTCGTGTTTTAGGCTTATTATGTTTCAGATATTTCTTTAATATAACGGGCTTATTATTAAGCTGCTTATTTGCTTTTAAATAATCTTTAGTAGTCATAGTTCTTCCTCTCTCACAATAACTCCAAATGTTTTTTCCATAAACGCTATAGCCTCTTCTTTTGTAAGTCTATGACGAGTAGGAATATTTCTTTGTTTAATCTTTCTTCTTTTTATATTAAACCCCGGTCTTTCAAGTGTGATAGCTACTTCTAGTCCACGAATACCAATAGTTGGTTCATATTCTACATTGGGAATATCAATATATTCGGGAACTCCGAATGCAAAATTTCCTTGAGTGTCAAAGCTGCTAGGTTTTAAATGATTATCTTTTGATTGAAGTAGTCTTCTAAGTAATTCGAGAGCTTTTTCTCCTCTTAAGGTAACTTTGGTGCCAATAGTTAATCGAGGTCTTAATCCCCAACCAGGATTTCGCTTCATGGTCTTAGTTAAGATTGGTTTAGCCTGGGAAATCGTTTGCATTAGATTATTTGCTTTATCTAAAGCTTCTCCCGCTTGCCCTACCCCCATATTGAGGGTGATTTTCTCTATTTTGATATCTCTCATAATGTTCATGGTAACGAAATGACTGGTTTTGTTTTACCAATAACAAAAGCATACTCCTTTAGTGTTTCAAATGATTTTTCTCCAACAGTAAACGCGATTCTTTGAGACTGTAATCCTTCTGCTTGCTTAATTTCTTGGATAATTCCTACTTTTCCAACTTGTTTACCCCCTATAATGTAAACTAGTGAGCCCTTTTCTAAATTTAGGTGTTCTTTAATTTCATTCTTAGCAAGGTCAAAAATTAAAGTATCATCCGTGTTATAATCTACTTTAACGATTTGGGTGGTTCCATCATACGTAGTAATGCAAAGCCTTCCCCCTTTGGCCACATACTTTCTCACAATTTTTCTAGGCTTTATCATTGCTTCGTCACTTTTAATGGGGTGTAGGAAAAGTTTTCCCTTTAGGTTTAGTAACATTCTATAATTATCGCCATCTACCGATAAAACATCGAATAACCCTAAAGGATATTTAGGTTTTTTCCTAATTTTGGCGTCAATCAGTATTTTCCCAGTATTCAAAATTTGTTTGGCTTCTTTTGCAGTCTTTGCATAGCTCAGTACTTCTTTCAAAACAAAGGAAATAGGCATACAATGGTGTAAGCGATGAGTACCTGAATAAGGTCGAGCTACCCAAGCATATTTTTTTCTTTCAATGGGCCAAGTATTGGGTGCGGCCAACCGTTTAATATGATTTTTTACCATGAGTATTCCTCTCTAATGATTTTTTTCTCTTTTTATCGTCTAATACCATCTCCTGAATCTGAACTTTCGAGGGATGGATTGGATAAAATGATTTTGATCCGTCTTTTTTGGTTCTTTCGGCGCCTTGTACAAATATTCTTTCTCGTTTAAGATTTACTTTTTCCACCTTGCCAATTTTATTTTTATACTGTCCTCTTAGGATTTTTACTTTGTCTCCTTTTTTTACTATAATATGCTTCGTTCCATATTTTTTCCTCAATTCTTTGGATAAGAGTGCAGAAAAAAACTCCCGCTTGATATGTAAAGGAGCATTAAATCTATACTTTCTTTGTTTTCTTGGTTGTTTACTTCGAATCCAGTGTGAGGAAAAAGATTGTTTCATAGTTAAGCAATAATGGAAGCTACCTTTCCTATGGCAGGCCATTTCTCCGCTACTTCTTTTGCAATAGGACCCTTAAAGATAGTCCCTTTAGGATTTCCCTTTTCGTCCTTACATACCACTACCGCATTATCTTCAAATTTAACGCGAGTCCCATCAAATCGTCTAAATTCTTTTTTCTGTCTTACAATCACTGCATATACTACTTGTTTTCTCATTTCTGTGTTTCCTTTAATAACCGAAGCACGAATTAAATCTCCAACTCCCGCAGCAGGATATCTTCCTTTAACCGTCTTTCCACCCTTTACGGAAATAAGGTATAGCACCTTAGCACCAGAGTTATCACAGGTTAAAATTCTACTCCCTCGAGGCAATGCTTTGGGTATTTTTGATTTTACTGCTTTCATTCTACTCGTTTAATAATTACAAATGATTTAGTCTTACTTAAGGGTCGACATTCTGCAATTGTAACTTTATCTCCTATGTTTGCGTTGATACACTCTGGGTTGTGAACTTTAATTTTAGTTTTCCTCTTTGCATATCTCTCATATTTTCTTATTTTGATTAATCTCTGCCAGCCAACCACTGCAGTTTTATGGGTATCTCTAGTTAAGATCTTTCCAGTAAATATTCTGCCCCTTACTTTTAAGTGCCCATGGAAAGGACATTTTTTGTCATTACAGCTCTGGCTAGGCGAAGAAGCTAACAAAAGTCCAATAGGACTACCTTCTTTCTTCACTTTTTCAGACGGTCCTCTGGTCTTCCCACCAGCAGTTTTCCGTGCATTATTTTTCCGTTCCATTTGAATATTCCGTGACTTTTTAACACTACTTTTTTCTTATCCTTGACCTCTAAGGTAAGGGTATTCTTTGTTTCATGGATTATCTTTCCCTTTAATCCTACCAACGTAGGATTTTTAGCCTCGATTATTTCAATCTCCGAGCCAATAAGTTCGGATTTTAATATGTCCTTATTCTGCATATTATGAGCTAATCGTCTCAGGGTTAAATCCGAGTCGTGCTAGTTCCTTTTTTAATCTTTCTGTGTGGGTACCTTGCAGTTCAATAGCTCCATCTTTGTAAGTGCCTCCGCAAGCCAAAGCAGATTTTAGCTGTTTGGCTAACTCTCTTAGGTCAATGCTACTTTTCTCGAAACCGTCAATAACTGTTGTCATTTTTCCAAATCTTCTTTTTACCACACGGATGCGTATTCGTTGCTCTTCTTTGGCAATGGTCTCGCAAACACAAAGCTCTTGGGTAAGTCCACATTTTGGACATACATTACTCATCCTTTTTAATTTTTCCCCCTTGGATTGGTTTTTTAATAGTAAGTATTCTTGCGATAGTTTTTCTTATTTCTCTTATCCTGCCTGGATTTTCAGGCATAGATCCTAACGCAATCTGTGATCGCACTTTAATTAACTCTTTTCTTAACTCTCTTAATTTGTCTTCTTTTTGAGTTTCATTCAATGAGTGTATTTCTTTATTCTTTAATATCGCCATTCTTATCCTCAGACTTTTTCTTAACCCTCTTTCGAGGAGCTTTCTTTTCCGCTTTAACTTCTTCTTTGGATTCAGTAATTTCAGGAGTAGGCTCTTGTTTAGAAACTGCCTCAGGAATAATTTCTTTCTCTATAGGCACGTTAGTTTCTATAGCTGTCCTGGTTTCAATCTTATCAGGTAATTTAATGTCGGGAGTTAAAATAAATACTTTAATCCCAATAGCCCCTGATTTTAAGTGAGCAACCGCAAATCCCCGTTTAATGTAATTTTCTGCAATATCCCCTGATTTTTTTAAGTAACCTTGTTTGAATCTCCACATTTTTGCCCTGCTACTTGGGATACCTCTTCCAGATATCACAATTTCAGCCCCAATAGCCCCCGCATTAATAATGGTCTGTATAGAATTATGCCCAGTATACTTAAACCGCTTAGGTCCATATCGTTCAAACGTGTGAACAATTGATCTAGCGATAGCTTGGGGATTAAGATTAGGATTTTCTACCTCTGCCACTTCTACCTGTGGATTCTCTAATCCAAACCTATTTTTGAGTGTTTCGGTAATTTCTTGAATGTTTTCTCCTTTCTTTCCCACGATTAATCCAGGCTTAGAAGTATAAATAACAATTCTCTCACCCAGGGGGGTACGTTGCATCTCAGCATGGCTATATCCGGGCTTATTTAATCTCTCTCCTAAATACTCTTTTATTTTAAATTCTTTAATCTTCTTTTGAGGAAAAGACTTTTCAATCATTCTAATTTCTCCTTAACCATAATAGTAAGATTGGTTCTCTTCATTTGTCGTCTTCTCTTTCTTCCACCGTGCCACGGTCTGCTGCCCAAAGAAGCACTAGCCCCATATATATAAAGGTTTTTCACATCAAGCCCCAAATTTTCCGCATTCGCTTCAGCAGAATCTAATACACTTAAGATGGACTCAATGGCCTTGATCGGGTAACGTCCTGGACCTATTCCAGGTTTATGCCCTAAGTCTCGATTATATCTTTTAAACGGAATAGCCTTTTTCATGGAAATAACCTCATGTAATATTCCCTTAGCTTTAGCAAGTTCTTTATGCTTAATAAAATTTAAAATTTCATAAGAAAACTTAGCGGAGATAGGCAGACCAAATGAACTAGCTTTAGCTATACTATGCTCTATCTTTTTTACTTCCTTTTTCTTAGGAGTTTCCTTTTTTACATCCAAAGTTATTTTCTTTTCAGCCATGGTTTTACTTTACCGATGCAGAAGAGCTGGATTTAGTAGCACCAATACCAGGAGCAGAGTGTTTGACCTTATGTCTAGTTCCTACAAACTCTCCTAAATAGTGCCCTAGCATTTCTACATTGATTCTAACTTCTTCAAAACTTTTTCCACTATGGACTTGAATAACCAAGCCCATCATTTCGGGGACAATGATCATATCTCTACAATGAGTTTTGATGGTTTTCTTGTACTTTCCTTCTTTAGTAAGCTTTATTTTTTTCAATAAATTCTTCTTTTCTAAGGTTAAATCCCGAGTAAGGGATCTACGTTGTCGCGCCCCAACCAAAGGAAGAAATTCTTTAAAAGGTATCGTGCTCATTTCTGCTTCCGTTCTACCTTTGAATTTAGTTTCTCTTACCATTATCGTTTTTTACCTGTTCTTTTAGCTTTTAAGGATCCTACATTTCTTCCCGGAGGAGCATTTCTAGGGGGAGTCTTAGGTTTACCAATATGTCTTCCTCTACCCGACCCAAAAGGATGATCCACTGCATTCATGGCTACTCCTGAGGTTTTAGGATATAACTTGTTTTTAGCTTTCATAGCGTGAAATTTATTTCCTGCCTTAACTAAAGGTTTCTCTTTTCTACCCGTTCCAGCTATAACTCCTATAGTGGCCCTACAGTTTTCATGAAAGTTTTTTTGTTTTTTAGAGGGTAATTGTACTAAAACATGATCCTGAGTTTTGGCAACAATCGTCGCAGAAACACCAGCAGCCCTAACAAACTTTCCGCCATCTCCTGCATTTTGCTCAATATTATAAACCGAGGTTCCCAAAGGGATATTTTTTAGGGGAAGGGTATTTCCTGCTTTAGGCTCGGCTGTAGATCCAGAGGAAATCGTTTGAGTGGTAAGTAGCCCCTGGTTGGCAAAGATAAAAACGTTTTCTCCATTCTCATAATATATATTTGCCAATACTGCACTATGGCCCGCACAGTGAATTAAATCGGTAACTATTCCTTTTATTACTCCCTCTTTTTCTAAGGAGTCATACGGCCTATGTTTTACTTCCCCCTTAAAATGGAAAGAGTGGGCCCTGTAGGTTGAGGTTCCTCGTCCTCGTCGTTGAGTAATAATTCTTTTTCCCATTTTATACTAATCCTAGCTCCGTTGCGATATCAATCGCAGGAGTATCTTTTGATAAGGTAATGTATGCCTTTTTGTCTCCTTGTGGCCTCACCAAGGTCCTTATTTTTTTTACTTTAACCTTTAACGCTTTCTCTACTGCTTCTTTAATCTGTTGTTTAGTAGAGTTTAGGCTTACAATAAATACTAGTTTATTCTCCTCTTCTAGAATCTTAATTGCTTTTTCCGTTGCTACAGGATATTTAAGAAAATTAAATTCATTCATAAGACCGCCACCTTATTCTTCTTTTTATGTGTATCGCTTTTTTCTTGTTTTCCTAAGAATAATCGTTCTTTACCCAATCGTTCAATAGCCGGTTGAGTCCAAATAACTAATCTCCCCGGTACTGCTCCAGGCGCCAATAACTCGGCATTTAAAGAGTCTACACAACAAACGTCAAATCCTTGCAAATTTCCAACGGCTTTAATAAGAGAACAATTATTAGACACAACAACTAGGGGACCCACCGGAGATTTAGTTTTTCTCCCCCTTAGTTTTCCTCTTCCTGGTCGGATAGTATGGGTACTCGCTCTTGTTAAATCTTCTTTTAATCCTATTTTAAGAAGTAATTGTTTTAATTCTTTAGTCTGCTTTACTCCCTCTACCTCTCTATTTACAATTAAGGGGAGAGTTTCAGCAAAATGATAACCATGGTGCTTAACTAATTGTTTATCGGTTGTAGCGGCAATAGCGGAACGTATGGCTTTTAATCTCTCTTTTTTATTGATATGCTGTTCCCATATCCTATGCCCTTTTGGAGGATGTGCTCTAGCCCCACCTACCGTTCCAGGTGCTCGTGCACCCACCCAAATAAATTGCGTACCTCTTCGTAAAACCGTTTTTCTAGGTACCCTAGATATACCTCGTCCATACGCCGTTTTATATTGTCGTCGTCGTCTAGATAATTTAGTGGACTGTTGTTTTCCTGCCCTCTCAAAAGCCCCATAAGGTTGTCGTTTATTAACTTGGATTGTTACAACTGCCCGTTTGATTAAATCTGCTCGAACTTCTTCATCAAAATGTATGGGTAGTTCTATTGTGCCGGACTTATCTCCTTTTTGATTATACACAGGGCTATTCATTGTTTGCTCTCCAAACTTATATACACAGGCTCTAATTTAATAGATTTCTTCTGACGAATAGAAGGAGTAAAATAAATCATTCGTTTTCTAGCTCCAACAAGAGAACCCTTAAGAACTAAATACTCTGTCCTTATCTTACCATAATGAGGAAAATCTCCCTTAGGCATAACTAAACTAGGATCTTTGTTAATCATAAAAATATACTTATTGTACTCGGTTCTCTGATGAAATCCCCGTTGCCCATGCTGGGGGACAGTATGTGACGTTTTTGATGGGGTCCATGCACCTAGATTTCCTGCAGATCGTCGTTTTTTCTCTGATTTATGGGATTTTAGTGATATGCCAAAACGTTTTATTGGCCCTTCAAATCCATACCCCTTAGAAATACCATGGCTATCTACAAATTGCCCCGCTTCAAATACCTCAGAAAGACCTATTTCTTTCCCCAAAAGGGACTTACTATAAGTATAGGCTTCGTTAACCACTCCTCCTATTTTAATCTCAAATATTTCAGGTTTTTTCTTTCCAAAACCCGTAAGACTAGGTTGAGTATACGCAACAACTCTTATTTCAGTCACAGAGTCTAACTTACCTTCTTTTCCTTCTTTAAGCTGTTTGGGCAAAGAAATCTTCCTTCCCAGTAATTTGTCTAAAGAAGAGGCATTTAGTTGAAAAGTAATCTCTAGCCCGTAAGCAGTAGAGGTATAAGCACGTATAGCAAGAATCTTTAAAGGAGGGCATTCTACAAGCGTAGCTGCCGTCGTTACTTTTTCTCCCTTGGTGACGGAGGTAGTCCTAGTATCATTATAAATGAGGTGGGTCATTCCAACCTTGTAACCGGTAAATCCTAAAAGTTTTGGTTTAGTTTCATGAGCCCAAGATCTAACTCGTGGATAAATTCTTTTTGCTCTGGATCGAGGCCAAAACTGCAAACTTCCCGAATGTGGTTTATGTGCTCTAGGCATAGTGTTGTGTGAATCTTACTCCTTCTTTTTAAAGCTTTGTATCGTAAATTATGTGGGGAGTAAGGTGACATAGGTCGCCAGTACATATTTTGTCCAATAAAAAGATTTATAAACCCAAGGAGTTCCTATTTTGTCCATAGCAGTAAGAAGACAGATCGTTTTCTTGATGTTATAATAGGAGGAAAGTAGAATATGAAAGAATTTAATCGAAGTGGGCCTAGAAGAGATAATAATTTCGGTCCAAGAGAAATGCATAAAGCAACGTGCTCTGACTGTGGTAAAGAATGTGAAGTACCATTTCAACCAACAGAAGGTAAACCAGTTTTTTGCAGAGATTGCTATACGAAAAAGAAAAGATATTAATTCTTAGCGTATGAGGTAATCAACATTTATTCTTTTTTTATTTATTTTTAGTACTTACATATGATACAGTTAATTTTACCCAGAAGTTAGTTGTTGGAACACCATATAGTATTACGCCGGAACAAAATGAAACTACTTTTTCTTAAACCATTCTATTAAATGAATAAGGTTACTATTTCCTGTAGGGGTTAGGTCTAAAATGCCTTTAAACTGTAAATATTTTAAGTTCCAAGAAAGAGTAGCTTTAGCTAGTCCAGTTTCAACTCGTAACTTATTCTGACTCAATTTGTCATTATGTACTATTAAGGATCTAACAATCTTTTCTTGTTTTTCATTTAACGTTCTCAAGATATCCCCTTGAAAAGCTAATTCATCGTAATCTCAAGAATTGTATCTCCTACCTCAATACTTTCTACAACCTCCATTCCAGAGGTAACGCGTCCAAAGATAGCATAATTTCCATCTAAAAAGGGACTGTCTTCGAGAGTAATGTAAAATTGAGATGACGCACTATTTGGGTCAGATGCTCGGGCCATAGCCACCGTGCCTTTAGTATGAGTTAAGCCCTTACCTATCTCTAAAGGTATTGTTTTCCCAGATCCACCAGTACCGTCCCCCTTTGGATCTCCGCCCTGAATGACAAATCCAGGTTCAACTCTATGAAAAGTCAATCCGTCATAAAATTTACTATTTACCAAATCCATAAAGTTTTGTGTAGTTATAGGTGCTTCTTTAGTAAAAAATTCAATTTCAATGTCACCTTTTTCTGTTTTAATAATTGCTTTCTCCATACTTGTTCCACATCCTGCCAAAAGCAATAGGAGGATAATTAAGAATAAACTCCACGCTTTCATGCATTTAACTCCGTTTCATGTTTTTCTTCTTTCCCATCAATAGTTATATATCTAGTCACTTTACCCATTCTAAAGCCCATCTTTCTAGCCATAGCAAAGTCGTTTTTGTATTCAGAAGGGATAGTGATATCTGAAATGAGATAAGTGTGTTTAATAAATAATTTTTTAAATGGAGGGTTTACATCAAACGCATAATCCCCTAAGAGTTTAGAGTCTTCCGTATAAAGAACACAAAAGTCTGCTTTAGGCTCTTCGTCGCCTTTCCCTGCTTTCGCTGCCTTAGGCGCTTTTTCTTTAATAGTGAGAGAACCATACTCTGTAGAAAAAGATAGATTAAAGGAAGCGTCAGGAAATGTTTTACAGAGGTATAGCAAGTCTTCCTTAGACAGTTCTTGGTCGAGAATATGTTTTCGTATGCCTATTGCAGATTTAATCTCACTAAATTCTACTTTTGACTCCTTACTTAAATTTTTAGTAGAGAAGATTGTTCCTTTGACCGGAACCGATCCTTTAACGGTCTGTGCAAGTAAGTTAACTAATTCATTAATAAACTCTGAAGAAGTCTTTAATTTAATCCCTCTCCCTGTTATATTAATATCTAGAAGCGCTTTATTTTCAAAGGTGCCTTTACTAAATCGAGAGAATTGTCGATGAGTTTCTTCATCTACCTTCTTTTCAAATACTCTTTTAATAAAATTCATAGTTCTATAGAAAAAGTTAATATTTATAAATATTGAGGAAGTCTAAGCAGTGTATAGCCCCATGGTCTAGTGGTCAGATAAGTAAAATTATCCCATAAAAGGACACGAGACTCTGGATCTCGTAACCCAGGTTCGAATCCTGGTGGGGCTACTTTTATATGCACCCGGCAAAGAAAACTGATTGATTTTAATCATCAGATGAATTTGCCTTAGTCTGTGTTTAAATGTATTAAGAATAAATAAATGTATAAACCTGCGTATTATAGTATTTCTATGCAAAGAACGATTAAAATTAAACTATTAAATGATAATGACTTGATAGAAACCATTAGAATTTTCTCTAAAGCAAGGCAGTATGTGAATGATATAGGATTTAAAAAGAAAATTTTTAATAAAAATAAACTTAACAAACTCACTTATAAGAAGATTAAAAAATTATATCCTAATTTACCCACAGGATTAATTCAGACTGCAAGAGATGTTGCTTCTGAAAGCATAAAGAGAGAAAAATATGAAAGAATTATTCAAGTAAAGGAATTCTCGTCTGTTAGATTAGACAAAAGAAATCTAAGAGTTAATTTAGAACATAAATTAATTTCTATATCTTCCATTAATGGAAGAAAAAAGATTACCTTCCAACCCCATCCACTTGTTGAGAAATACAAGGAGTGGAAACCTGTTGCGGGAATGTTATGCTATAAACAAAAACAATTATATCTTAATTTAGTGGTTGAAAAAGATAGTCCCAAAATACTTCTATGGAGCATACACCTAGAGAAAGACCTTTTAGGGATAGATAGGGGGATAAATAATATTCTTGTCTGTTCTAATCATCAATTTTTTAATTCAAAAAATCTTAAAAAAATAAAAGGCAAATATCAATACTTAAAGGCAGTATTGCAGAAGAAAGGCACTAAGTCTGCTAAACATCATTTAACGTTGTTAAGCAGAAAAGAAACACGGTTTGTTTCTGATACAAATCACCGATTAAGCAAATTAATTGCTGATAGTGATTTTAAAGTATTTGTCCTTGAAGATTTAAGAGATATGAAACATAAGTATAAGGGAAGAAGATTTAATAAGAAGTTAGGAAGTTGGAGTTTTAAACAATTTGAAACTTACTTGAAATACAAAACTGAAGAAAGACAAAAATTAGTGATTTCAGTAAATCCAAAATATACTTCACAAACTTGTAGTAAATGTGGATATAAAGATAAGTTAAATAGGAAGAGTAGTAATTTCAAATGTTTAGACTGTAGATATGAACTTCACGCAGATTTAAATGCTTCCAGAAACATCGCTGAACTTGGTAAATCTATTTTCAGTAGGTTGTTAGTCAATCAACCAATCGTAGTGCCGATGGTAACTACAAGCCAACTAATTAATTAGTTGGTAATTGACTATTTGATATATAGTCCTAAACGAACGATCCTACACGGGAAGTAAATAACCGCAAGCTTTTTATATAGGTTAACCTATTTTTAGGTAAAGTAAAACCAAAAAGTAGGTAAAATGCTTACAAAACAACAGTTAGCCATTTTAGGAGTTTTCATGCAAAACATTTTTGATAGTTTAACCTTTAAACAAATTAAAGAGGGAAAAAAACAAAAATCCAATAATATTGTTCAGATTGCACTTAAAAAGTTCAAAGAAGAGAATTTAGTAAAAACGAAAGTAATCGGGGATGTAACTACCTATTCTTTAGATCTAAATAATAACCTAACCTTAATTTACCTCACCCTAATTAATGATTTAGACATTCAAAAAAGAAAGCTACCTAAGGAGATATTAGTAGAAATCCAAAAGAGAATCTCAAGTCAAACCGAGTTTTTTATATTAATTATTTTCGGAAGCCACGCCAAGAATAAAGCAACGGAGAGATCAGACTTAGATATAGCAATTATTGTAGAATCAGAATCAATTAAAAAAGAAATAATCCCTAGAATGGAAACGGTAAAAAGAAGGGAAATAAAATCGATTGATTACCACGTTTTTACTAGAAAGGAGTTTTTAGAGATGCTCAATGCAGATTATGAAAATGTAGGAAAACAAATTTATAAAAACAGTCTTGTCTATTACGGTTTTATCGAGTATTGCAATCTAATAAAGGGAAAAAAACATGAGTGATGAAGCCGAACTCTATCTACAAAGAGCAGAGAACGAACTTATAGCGGCAAAAATGCTATTTGACATTTCAAGTAATCCTATACTTCAAAAAGAGCAATTTAAACTTGAAAAAGAATTCACATTTTATAGTATGGTAATTAGTCATTCTTATTACTGCATATTCTATTCTGCAAAAGCAATCTTGGTTAATGGGGACATTAAAACTGAAGCACCAGAAATACATAAGAAGACAGTAGAAGCCTTTGAAAAATATTGGGTAACCACTGGAAAATTGGATATTGAACTTCTAAAAATTTACCAGAAAATGATCGTTCGCGCAGATGAGCTTTTAGGAATGTTCTCACTAGAAAAAAGAAAGCGGGGAAAATTTACCTATCAAGAGCTTCCGCAGGCAAATAAAAAACCAGCAGAAGAATCATTAAACAACGCTTCATTTTTCTTTAAAAGCATTAATAAGATTTTACAATAAGAAAAATCCAACTTACTCCGAAATATTTCTATTAACCGTTCTCTCTAGTTCTCCCACCGTCCAAGTAAGATGAATTACCCCTTGAAGCTTTAATGATGCATTAGATTTATCTATTCCGAAACGTACATAATAGTTTAATCGTTGCATGTCACGGTCTATGACCAAGGGTTCTTGACAATAAAAGTTAGGTTTATAAATCGTTATTGATCTCTTTTTGTTAAGCTCTCGTAGTCTAGCTCGGTCCAGGACTTTGCCCTCTCGAGGCAAGAACCCGGGTTCAAATCCCGGCGGGAGCATCTAGTTCTATTCTATAGTTTATTAAGAAAATATAGAAGATTGATAAAGAAAATTTACTAAGTGCAACTAATAGTTTACTGTTTCTATGTGTTGAACTGCTCCGTTCTCGTTGTATCTAGTTTCAGGATCCGTAAGGTACGTAAGAACCGTTCTACCAAAATCTAATGGTTTTGGAGCGTTCTGCCATACATCTTCAGGAACGTCGGGAAATTGTTTTCTAGCTTCCACCGTATCTACCAATCCAGGACCGACGGCAAAGGCATAAATAGAATTTCCAGAACTTCTTAAAGCTCTTAATCGATCGTCCAGTGCTCTAATATAATGGTCCACTCCTGCTTTAGAAGCGCAATAAGCTTCCTCATTAGAATAGGCATTTTTTCCAGCAATAGAAGAAATTACCAACATAGTTCCAGATCTTTGTTTAAGAAAGTAAGGTAAAACGGCTTTGCCTACGAATAAGGCTCCGGTCAAATTAGTGCCTATAACATCCATTATCTTTTCAATAGGTAGGTCTTCTAAATCAGTCTCTTGTTGAATAATACCTGCTGAGTTGATTATGAAGTCAATTCTCCCGTATTTCTCTACAGCCGTACGCATTAGATTTTCAACACTAGTATAGTCTTGTATATCTGTAGGAACTAGCAACTTATCGGTATGTAACGAACGAGCAATTTCCTCAAGCTTGTCTACTCGTCTAGCCGCAAGAACAATGCCCCTAGGTCTAACTTCATCAAGCGCTCTAACAATTCCTTCCCCGATTCCTGAAGAAGCCCCAATAACTACCACAACTTTATCGTGTAAACTCATAAAAAAGAGAGTACTTGGGAGTTTTTAATCCTTTTGTAATTTTTAATCAAGTTGCCAATATCGTCTTAGTTCTGCTAATATTTCTTCTTGGGTTCTTCCAGTTCCGTCTACTAAGACCTCAATTCCCGAAAGGGCATACACTTGAAGGATTGGAGTAGGTCCAAATTGACCACAACGTCTAGAAATCTGTAGATTCATAACAACAGAATCACGAGTGTCATATAACTCTCTAACAAAATTTCCTAATGTAGTTTTTATACATTCCGACTCTTTGGGTAATGAAGTGCCATGATGAGTGAGTAGTTTAGTTTCTCCTAAGTGAGTAGTTCTATAAAAATAAGTTTGAATCTGTGGGATATATATTTTTGACTCCAAACAAATAGAAGCGATTTGGTTAAATTTAGGAAGTCTAGTTCTATCTCGAGGAGATGATGATTCATAAAGTATGGGCCCCTTCCCATTCAAGCCCGCAACAATACGTACATGTCTCTCTCGGGATCCATTCCTATAAACTCCGCCACGGTTTTCAAAAGTAACACCATATTCCATAGGGGGGAGAATAATTGGAACTATATAAATCTGAGTTACTATTAATGGGGAAGATCTAAAATGTATCCCATCTAAAAAATATTAACAATCTAATTTATGCCGAGCGATACTTTAATAAATACGTAAACTAAAAAGTTGAAAATGGTAAACAAATTGCCCCATAAAAAGAAAAAAAAGCTTAATCTGTGGATACCCATTACTCTCATAGTTCTAGCTACGCTAAGTTTTGTAGCCGGCTTAATGATTAATCAATTATCTTCAGAAGAAGAGCAACCATTAGAAGTAGTAACACCAGAATCCTTAGATTTAGATACGGCCAGATACGCCAGTTTAGTCGTTCCAGCAGTAGATAATGAAGGGATGGGTGTGGGAAGTACGTTAACCGTAGGGATTATGTCGGGAACCGGCAGGACTCTAGTAGACATCGACTCTTTATTATTCTGGGTAGATACACAAAGTAGTATTAGAACGGCTAAAAAAGTAGCAGAAGAGTATACGGGAAAAAACTTAGAAGAGTATAACCTTGTGTATAAAGTAGAAGCCAATGCATCAATTATTGGGGGTCCTAGTGCGGGGGCTGCTATCGCTATAGCAACCATTGCTGCCATTCAAGGAGATGTCTTAAGGGATAATGTAATGATTACAGGGTCTTTAAACCATGATGGTACTATCGGGCCAGTAGGTGGAATTTTAGAAAAAGCACAGGCAGCTAAACAAATAGGCGGAGAATTATTGCTCGTTCCTCTATCGCAAGGCACCGAAATTACGTATGAACAAAGAGAACACTGTGAATTGTTTGGAGGGGTAGAATTCTGTAGTGAAGAAATCATTCCTAAACGAATTTCCGTTAGTTCTGAAGTAGGTATTCCTATAGAAGAAGTGGAAAACATTGGCGATGCATATGCTTATTTTGTATCTCAAAGTTCCTCAAGTGAATAATCATTAATCGTTAATAAAAAAGTATTAAGTTTTTCAATAGGAACAAGAGGTATTCTCTCATGAAACAAAATGTCTTCTTGGTGTAAAGTAACTAGTAGGGGAATAATCGGTTTAGACGTTATTTCTTTATAGAGATAAGCACGTTTGTAATGGTCTAGAACGGACTTTTTTAAAGCAGAACTTTTGTACCTTCCATTACTCCATTTCTTACATTCAACCAAATATACACGAGTAGTTTCTTCAGCAATAACATCATATTGTCTTTTTTTCTTACTAGAAAATACAATAACTTTATTTTGTATGGTTTTAAATCCGTGTTCTTCAAAAATGTGGGCTACTAACTTCTCAAAAACTTGCCACTTCTCCCCCTTACCAATCTTCATCAATTCTTCAGGGGTCTTAATGGATTCAAACATTTTATTTCAAAAAACATACATTAGGCAATCGTTTAAAATGTGAATCTCCAGAAATAACCCCGCAAGATAATTCCTTTTGTTTTATTAAAATGAGAGAATCGATAAGACCAAAATCTTTTTGCATTTTTCTCTGCTCAAACTTTTCTTTAGCCGCACTAATCCAATTGTCTTCAGTAATATCTAAAATAGATGAGCTAGCACGTATTACTTTGAATAAATCGTCAAAATCTTTATTATTCCTTAAAGCCCACTCTTGAACTTCAGCAAGACAACATATCACAGTATAAAATTTATTGTTGGATTCGGAAAACAAGTTTCTTACGACTGCCCCCTTGTCAGAGCCGATGAAGTATTCTATCCATGCATAGCTATCAATAATGTATATCATTCTTTTTAAATTTCATGGTCTTTATCTTCTTTAAAGGGTTTAGCACCCTTACATATCCCAAAACCATCAACTATTCTTTTTTTAATAATCTCAACTTCAACTTTGTCACCTTTACGAAGATTTAGTTTTTTTAAGGTAGAGATAGGTAAAATTATCCCTGTAGAATTTCCCCATTCCTTCAATTCAACTTCTACCATGTTTAAACGTAAGGTATAACTAGTTTATATAGCTTTCTATGAAGTTATTTAAATTACCACAGAATATCTTTCCATATACGGTAGTCGTCCAGTGGTTAAGATGTGAGCTTCCCAAATTAAATGGAAAGAGCTTGCGACCCGGGTTCGAATCCCGGCTACCGTATTCCTTGTTTTCTTAGAAAACCTTAAAATATAGTTAGTATTAAACCATCGCATGAAAGAAAAGATTGTGCCAAGAATAATTCTAGAAGTTGGTTTTGATTTTAATTGGAGTTCACAAAAAGTCTGGAAACTTAATTATCCTGTTGAAGAAATAGATATTAAAAAATTAGAGTGGCATTTTGAAATTCCCTTTTGGAATACACCCAACGGAGTGTACGATCTAAAGCCCAGAGAAGTTATCAAGGCTCCAAAAAAATTTAGTCAAGAATATGAACGAGCAATGAAAGCAGATTTAAGGCATCCAATAGATATTATGAAAAATAAAGGAAGATGGTTAATCTTAGATGGATTACCTAGATTAGTTAAATCTAAACTGTTAGGGCACAACAAAGTTAAGGTCAGAAAAATACCTACTTCAGAAATACCCAGCATAAGTAAGTAAACTAAACGATAGCTTTAATAATTCCTATAATTCGTTCTTAGTATGCCAAAAAAGTTTTACATCACTACACCTATTTATTATACGAATGCTCCCGCGCATTTAGGGGGAGCGTATACGACTTTAGCCGCCGATGTATTAGCAAGATACCACCGACTAAAGGGAGAAAAAGTATTCTTTTTAACCGGCACCGATGAACATGGCCAAAAAATTCAAGAAGCAGCAGAAAAAGCAGGACTAAAGCCAAAACAATTCGTAGATAGTATTGTAATCAAATGGAAAGAAGTGTTTAAGCTTCTTAACATCTCTAATGATCATTTCATAAGGACCACTGACCACGGGCACATTAAAGAAGTAAAAAAACTTTTGCAAACTTTATATGATAAGGATTTAATTTACAAAGGAAGCTACGAGTCCTATTATTGCGTGGGGTGTGAGCAATATCTCTCAAAAAGTGATTTAGTGGATGGTAAATGCTCTTTGCATAAACGAGAGCCAGAACTAAAAAAAGAAGAAGCTTATCTTTTTAGATTATCAAAATTTCAAAATAAATTGTTAAGTCTAATTAACACAGAGGAGTATAAGATACTTCCTGAAAAAAGAAGAAAAGAAATAATCCTATTTATAGAAAAAGGTTTAGAAGACGTTTCTTTCTCTAGGTTAAAAGAGAAGGTATATTGGGGTATTGAGCTACCCTTTGATACAAAACATTGCGTGTGGGTGTGGGCCGACGCGTTCTGGAATTATGTTACCGGGTTAACGGAAAAGAATAGTTTCGATACTTTTTGGCCGCCCGATATACAACTCATGGCCAAAGATATTTTAAGAGTTCATTCAACCATATGGCCCGCCATGTTGTTAGGAGCTAACTATAAGTTACCTAAAACCATTTTCGCGCATGGTTACTTTACTGTCGACGGTCAAAAGATGAGTAAGAGTTTAGGAAATGTAATGGATCCTATAGAGCTAGTCCAAAAGTATGGCTCGGAAAGTGTACGGTATTTTTTAATGAGGAATATCTCCTTTGGAGAAGATGGAGATGTCTCGGAAGAGTTATTGATTAAAAGGCATAATAATGAACTAGCTAACGATCTAGGAAATTTAGTGTTTAGATCTACATCCATGATCGATAAATATTTTCAAGGATGTGTTCCAAACGGTAAAAACCAATTGAAGTGGGACATAAGTAAAATAGAACACTACATGGAAAACTATGAACTACATTTAGCCCTATCGGAAATCTGGAGATATGTGCAAGAGATTAATCGATATATTAACAAAGAAAAGCCTTGGGAGTCTAATAATAAAGAAGAAATACTTTATACTGTAATAGACAGCATAAGAATAGTATCCATACTTCTATCACCCTTTATTCCAGAGACATCAGAGAAGATTAGTCAGCAGCTAGGATTTTCTATTAAGTCTATAAAAGAGTGTAAGCCAAATTTACTAAAAACCGAAACTAAAATCAAAAAAGGAGAGATATTATTCAAAAAAATAGAATAAAAAGATTAAATGTGGAAACCCCACGCAATCTTCTTAATTCCCATAATAACTAAGAGTAATGCAACAACAATTCTTAAATCAAATATCTTAGCCCAAAGGAGAATACCTAAGAATAATAAAACCGCCCCTTTAACAATTAAATGCATTTTAGAACAACCATCCATTTCTCCACAAGACATATGCATAGTAGAGTTATGCTTCATAGAAGATTCAGATTTACTATTTCTTTTCTTTACCATAAAATCACCTCTTAGCACTTTATTTAATTTTAAGTATTTAAATATTCGTATTAATTATCAAGTGAAAAATAAGATGGGCCCGGAGAGATTTGAACTCTTGACCTCCCGATTTCTAGACTGGCTATCAGTTTCACCGCAACTTTTTTTGCTCGGGTGCACTAGCCAGGCTATGCTACGGGCCCATAGAAACTGACAAAATTGGGGATTTATAAAACTTTTTATACGTTCTGTAAAAGTTTAATAAGCGGAAAACGTACAGAATAAACTAATTTTTTACTTAAAAAGAATATAAAAAACGCCCCGGGCAAGGTTCGAACTTGCGATCTTAACCGGACAGTTTTGAACCGTGTCTCACGGTGCCTGCTCAGCAATAACAGCTTCACGGGTTATAACCTTAGTTTATAACTACGCGTGCTCTAACCACTGAGCTACCGGGGCATGTTAAAAGGTCACTGTTCTTTATTTAAAAACATTTCTAATCTAAAAATTCTTTATTTCGTATCTTCTCAGGTAAGTAAGTCTCAGAGATAAAGCTAATTCCTCGTGTAGCAAGAGCCTGGATTTCTACTTTTCCATTAGCTTCCTTCATCATCTTAAATTGTCGTTGCCATTCTTTATTGTCTTTAAACCATTCATATTCGGAAATTTGTTTGAGTCGGGTGGTATCTTGATCATTTAGCTTGATTAATTGCTTCTTAAGGTCGTACTTATTAACATCATCACACGTTATTCCTAATAGCCTCACATTCGGAATCGTTAATCGTTCAGACGCATGAGCCAAAGCAATACTACCATATTTTACCACAGAGTAGATATACCACCCCCAAGGATCATTATCAACCAAAACATAGATAGGCAAGTCACTTTCTTCAGACAGTCGTTGTAATAATCGTCGTATACCCCGAGTAGTTTGACCTTGACTAGTCACCAAAATACAATTATTTTTCTGCCAAAATTTATCTTCATTTAATCGTTCAAAAATAGCAGCCTTCTCCATATAAAGAACATACTTAGCCTGTATTTTTTTAAACTCTAATTCGTCCGTAATAGACGGAACCGAGTATCCACCCTTTCCTAGTCTAGAACAATCAATGGTATCTCCACTATCAATCAAAGTAATATTTCCTATCATGCTTCCCATCTTATTAGCCGAGACATGCATCTGTTCCCGAGATAGTCCAGTAATAACTTCTAAGTCCTCGATAATTTTGTCAGATTCTACTTGATCGTCAACGATATTAACATTGGTTCCCGGGATCGTTCGTTTAGCAATATAAAACACCCCTCGTAGGTGTTCATGTTTTCCCGTTTCTATTAATTCTCTTTTAACAATGCTAGCAATTTCAACCGTTTGTAAGAATTTTTTAGCGTGAGCGACATTAAAAAAACTTCTCGTTCCCTTTTTACTTCCTAATTTAAGAGTTTTACTTTTCTTATCATAAACAATATTACTTAAATTTCTTAAGGGTAGAACAATTTCAGGGTTTTTCCCTCTCTGTACTTGTTCAGCTATTTTAACTCCAAATTCCTTTAGCAATTTCTTTTGATCTTGTTTAACCATCGATTTCTCCTAAGGTTTGTTGTTTTTCTTTTGTTTTTTTCTCATTTCTTTCTTCTTTTAAAGGTATTTCGGGTATTCCCTCCAACAGGTCTCTTAAATTTTTCTTTAAGGTCTTCTCTAAGTGTTGCAGTAGTATCTCTCTTTTTTCTCCGCTTAATGAGCTTAAAGAGCTGGCTAATTCAGGAATATACTTTTCAAATAAGTTAATCCGTTCTCTTTGTTCTCTAGCCTTAACCGTTTTTCGGATATACCCCCCTAGTCTCCTTCCAACATCTTGTAGCCCTAGCTTTATTTCCTTTATAATTTCGTCATAATGGGCAACCGCGTCTTTAGATTCAGAAGTAAAAGGGACCCAAACTGAAGCGATATGTACTACTAACACGACCGGTCCGTCTGGTGAATTTCGTCCTGACTGGCTTAATCCATATGCTCTCCAATTAATTTCTCCAACAGATTTAGTAATTGCACAGGCACCTTGTTGATAGAGTAAAGGAACACGATTAGCAAATCGCATCAGACGTACACTTCCTTCTTTTTCTAGACTGCCTCCATACGCGAGACTTACCTCAATTAAAAAAGGAAATCCTCGGTATACCGCTGCAGGTCTAGTAATGGACGTATAAAACTCCGCATCGACTTCTTTTTTTAATCCTTTTTCTAATAACTCTTGGCCAATCGGGCTTAAACAATCTGTGGGGGGGGCAATCACCTTGGCTTCCTGTAATGAGTTAAACAGTTTCTCTGCTTCTTGGTGAGCAATTCGACTCGGTCTACCTCGTTCATAAATGCCCGCTTTTTCGCAAATAGACTTAGCCGTTCCTGCCCCTATACGAGAAAAATCAGTTTGTAAAAATCCTTGAACTGTACTGGCACTGGTGCTTTGCAACATTTGAATGAGCATTCCTAGTTCAATACCGTGCGGGTGGGGTTTAATCTCTTTAGCTTCTTTGGGCAAATTAGTAGTAACTCTAGGGAAAACATATTTCTGCTTGTCGGGTGTCAGATAACTAAACTGGGCATGAGGATTAACAATAGCCGTTTCTTTAATATACTCATCAACGGACTGTTTTCCCTTCTGATACTTCCCTTCTAGTTCTATTTCAATCTTAGTACCGTGGTCCTTATTCCACTCAACTTCCGTGTCCTTTAAAACCTTAGGTTCATTGGTTTTTGTGTCGATTTGCAATTCAAAATGATGGGCAGGCTTCTTAGGAGAAATTTTAGACGTTACTTTGGTGGATTTTCCTGTAGTAAGCTGGGAGTATAATACTGATGCAGAAATTCCAATACCTTGTTGCCCGCGACTCATTCGTAATTTATGGAACTTACTTCCGTAGAGTAGCCGAGCAAAAATATTAGGGACTTGCTCTTTAACAATTCCTGGCCCGTTATCTTCTACAATAACCTTTACTCTACTTTCCGATAGTTGATAGAGTTCAACATTAATTTCAGGCAGTACTTTCATATCCGTGCACGCATCTAGAGAGTTGTCCACCGCTTCTTTTACCGTCATAAGTAAGGCTCGAGCAGGATTATCAAAACCTAATAGGTGCCTATTCTTAGTAAAGAATTCAGAAATAGAAATGTGCCGTTGTTCTTTTGCAAACTCCTCTGCATGAATCGTATCTTTACCCATATAGCACCATTTTTCTTAATCCCTTTATAAATATTTATATGCCTTAAGAGTGAAAAGCTATAGGGGGTCTAAAGGATTCTTAACATTGAACAACTTTGGATTTGCCATAAAGCAAAAATAACACAGCAGTACCTATCTTTTCTAGGACCCAACTATATGATTGAGTTCTTACCCGTTTATAGCCCACAATTAAATGCAATTGAAACTTGTTGGAAGATTATAGGGCATGAGGTAACAAATAGCAATTTATTCGGTTCATTAGAGAACCTCAAAGCAGGTATAGAAACATACCTGCAGGAGAATATTTTTAGCTTAGATCCGTTAACTACTTAGTTCGCTAACTAACTCAGTTGATAACTACGTTATAGTTACTATTTATAAATATTTGTCCTAGAGAATAGAAAACTTTATATAGTAACTCGTAGTTTCTATATAGTAAATTTAAGTTACCATGACTGCATTAACCACAAAAGAACGAGAAACAGTACTCTTGTTGTTCAAAGATTATACTACTTTTTATAATGCGAATTCCATCAGCAAAATCCTTAACATAAGCCACGTTGGAGCCCAAAAAATCTTTAAGCGGCTTCTTCAGGAAGATTTAGTAATCAGCAAAACAATCGGAAAATCCATAACCTATAAACTCAATTTTAATGATAATTATGTTAGTCAGCTGGTCGCTTTTTTGCTCGCCGATGAAGCCAACAAATTCAAACGCTGGAAAGAGGAATTTAAAGAGCTTTTTAAAAAAGACAGAATTATCATGCTCTTTGGTTCGGTTATTAAAGATTATGCTCATGCCCACGATATTGATATGGTGATAGTATTAGAAAACAAAGAGGTCAACGAAGTAAATACTGTTTTAAAGAACAAAGAAGAAATCCTACCTAAAAGACTTCACGCCATTAAATTAAACCATCAAGACCTTTTGGAAAATCTTAAAAAGAGAGATAAAGCCTTCGTCGATATAATCAGAAATGCAATTATCCTTTATAGTCAAGATAAATACGTGGAGATACTAAAAAATGTCGCAAGCCTCTAAGCATGTCGAATGGTGTTTGAACAAAGCCAAGAAAGAGATTGAAGAAGGTAAAAAACTTGGCAAACGACCAAAACACCGAGGATTGTTAAAAACCAACTCCGATATTGTTGAAGCTAAGAAGCATCTTGTCAAAGCAGAGCATGATTTTGATGGAATAACAAAATTTAGGGAGATTGGATTTTCCGATTGGTCAATGCCAGCAGGGTTTTATTGCATCTATCATAACTTTCTCGCCATCGCCGCTAAATTTGGTTATGAATCTTCAAATCAAACCTGCACTATTGCTTTGATGAGGTTCCTTAAAGAGACAGGAAAAATTAACCTTGATGAGAAATTCATTGAAGCTTTGGAATATGAAGAGCGGGAAGAAAGTAAAGAGAACAGCGTCATAGAATTGAGGGAAGATTACACGTACGGCATACAAATCACAGTTAAAGACGAAGCAAAGATCAATCAATTGAAAGAAATCTGTAAAGAACTTGTGGATATTACTAAAGAGATAATCTACAAATAACTCTGCCCCCAACTCCACACGTTACTTTGTTTTACAGTAAATTAATCTGATAACTTTCAGGAAAAACTATGCCAAGCCCTAAGGTTCAGGAGAATTAGAGACTCCTCCGCTCATCGACTGAGGTCTGCAGTGCTCGGGGACGCTGCGCTTTGGCTTCGTTTCACTACACCGACCCTCGCCTAACACGGGTTAATCTCAATCGCCGCAGGGCAAAATTTAAACGGCAGTCTTATTAATATGCTAAATTTATAATCGCATTATGGATATTGCGCAAATATTAGGATGGATTGCAACCTTTCTATTTTCAATAATGGTAATCCCTCAAATAATTAAGACGATCAAATCAAAAGATACTAGCGGGATTAGTTTGCTTTTTTTTATAATATTTTTAGTTGCTAATATAATTGCTTTAATTTATGCTATCCTGATTTCACAGCCGCCCCTCATAATTAAATATATTATTGCAATAGTGACAACCGTCGCATATATCGCAATATTCTTATTTTATTATTCACAAAAATTAGAAAAAAAGTAAATTTTGCCCCTACGCAACTTTGAGTTTTTGCTCTCCGACACCGTTGCACTAAAACTCAACCTCACCAAGTATTCGGGGGAAACTAACAGCGATTATCTGTAGTTCGAGACGCCCCAAGATTTAGAATAGGGAAATAGGAAATAATATTTTTTCTCCCCCTCAATAGGAGAGACGCACGCAGTTTTCTTTCAAAAAAACAGATCGCAAAAATCAGAGATTTTTGGAGTTTATCACTTTTTACCAATCATCCAAATGCATATTACGGAATCGACGAACTCTATGGGGACGTCTGGCTTATACGGCCCGAAGTGACTAAAGAAGAATTTTTAGCCCATTTTAAAAATAAAGAAGAGTTACTCGGAAAAGATATAGATACCTGGAAAGAGTTTATCGAAAAGCACCCGGACCAGGTGTTATGGGGAACCGATCGAGGTGCGACGGTTCTTTGGTCTATGGATCTAGAGGTGAGTGTAACCCTCAGTGATTATGGTCGAGCATTTATTGGTCGCCTAGACCCGAGAGTACAAGAGAGATTTGCTTATAAGAATGCAGAAAAACTTATTGGTTAGGGCAATACCGGCATATTTATAAACACCAAGAAAACACTCTATGAATCCGTTATGACTACGTTAAGTAGGAGGATAAATGAACCAAAAAGAAGTTTTAGATTCAATTAAAAAGGTAAGGGAAATTACCAAACCTAGAAAGTTTTCTCAAACATTCGACCTAATTATTAATCTACAACAAATTAATCCAAAAAAAGCAGAAGAAAAAATAGATATTTTTATACCTCTAAAACATTTAAAATCAAAAAAGCCAAAAATATGCGGCCTAGTAGATAAAGAGTTAGAAACAAAATCTAAAGATGCCTTTGATGAAACGATTATTAAAGACGATTTTCCTCGATATAAAGGAAATAAGAAACTCCTAAGAAAGTTAGCCCTCTCGTATGATTATTTTGTTGCGCAAGCTAATCTTATGGGAGAAATAGCAACCGTTTTTGGTAAAACCTTCGGCCCAAAAGGAAAAATGCCGAATCCTAAGGCAGGGTGTATTGTCCCACCAGTAATCCCCGATTTAAAACCCCTAGCAAAACGGTTGGCCTTAACGACGCGACTACAAACTAAAGAAGAATCCGTGGTGAAGACGGCTATTGGTAAGGATATATTAAAGGATGAAGAAATAGCAGAAAACTTATTAATAATCCATAATGCCTTAGTTCATGCTCTTCCTCAAGAAGAACAGAATATTAAGTCCATCTATCTAAAGTTGACCATGGGGCAATTGATAGAGATTACTCCAGAAGGTCCAAAAGTAAAAGAAATAAAGGAAAAACCAAAGAAAAATGCAAGCAAGAGTAGCAAACAAGAAAAAGGATGAAGTAGCTAAATTAACTAGTCTTATCCAAGAGTACCCGATTGTAGGAGTAGTAGATATCACCTCTCTACCATCTGCCCAATTGCAAGCTATTAGAAAAAGATTAAAAAAAGATATGCTCTTAAGAATTACTAAAAAAAGACTGTTCCGTTTAGCAATTAAGCAGATTAAAAATAAACAAGGTTTAGAACAACTAGAAAATTCGTTAAACCACTGCATGCCTGCCTTAGTGTTAACTAAAGAGAGTCCATTTAAACTGTCTAAATTATTAATCCAGAATAAATCTAAGGCTCTAGCTAAAGTAGGGCAAAAAGCTCCTAGAGACTTAGTTATTCCTGCAGGTCCTACGCCCTTTGGACCAGGTCCCATTATTGGAGAGTTAGGCGCAGCAGGCATTAAAGCCGCCATAGAGGGGGGAAAAGTAGTGATTAGGGAAGATAAATTACTAGTTAAAGAAGGAGAGATTATAACAAAAAAACAGTCTGATCTTTTGGCCAAATTTAATATTAAACCTATGGAAATAGGAATTAACGTAGTGTCTCTATATGAAAAAGGGATAGTATATTTATCGAGTGTGTTGTCTATAGATGAGGCAGAATACGTAAATAAATTAAGAGATGCGCATCATAGTGCTCTTGCCTTAGCGTTATCTAAACATATCCTCACTAAAGACACCATTAAACAGGAATTATCGCAAGCACATCGTGCAGCGTACGGTTTAGCCGTGTCCAAAGATATCGTCACCGACGAAACTCTAAAAAATATTTTAAGTAAGGGAGAAGCACAAGCAAATATCATCCAAAACCTAGTGATAGATTCACAAAAATAATCACAAGGAGGTCATGCCAATGGAATACATATATGCAGCATTATTAGTTCATAAAGCTGGACACCCAGTAACTGAAGATTCAGTTAAAAAGGTGTTGCAAGCAGCAGGAGTAAAAGTAGACGAAGGAAGAGTTAAAGCATTAGTTGCAGCTTTGGAAGGCGTTAATATTGAGCAAGCCATTAAAGAAGCAGCAGTGCCCGTAGCAGTCGCTCCAGTCTCACAAGCATCTGCACAACCAGCTAAGAAAGAAGAAAAAAAAGAAGAGAAAAAAGCTGAAGAACAAGCTGCCGCAGGCTTAGGTGCCTTATTCGGCTAAACATTTTTTCTTTTTTATTTTTATTTACAGACATGGAAACCAATAAAATATCCAAAGCAGAGATTAATGAGATCTGTTTTAAATTAAATAAGACTTCCGACGAGAAAGAACTTTGGTTTAAAAAGAAAGAAGAACTTAAAACAGATTTAAAAAAAGAAATAGCCAAGATTAAAGAATTAAAGCTAAAAAAAGATAACTCCTCTCTATCTCTCCAATCATTGTTTAAAGAGCGAGAGCAGTACAATAAAAAAGTAAAAGAATTAATTGTTAAAATAAAACCTTTAAACCAATCGTCTAAAGACCCGCTCAGGGTGCAAGAAATAATTGAACAGTTAGAGAAAAAAATAGAACACGAATCTCTAACACTGGAACAAGAACAAAAAGTTATGAAACAAATTAAGGTGTTCAAGCGAGAATTAAAAGGATCTACAGAGGTTCAAGATTTATCTAAAGGTATAAACGAGGCAAAGAATAAAGCGGAAGAAGCACATAAAAAAATTCTAGAGTTTAAAAAAGAAGATGGTGCAGAGTATAACGAGTTTTTACAGCTATCTAAAAAAATAGAGAAATTAAAAATAGAACAAGAAGATGCATTTAAAAAATTTATTGAGTCCAAAATGGTTTTTACAGAGTTAAATAACGAGTTAAAAGAAAAGTTAAAGCAAGTAGAACCATCTAAACCGGAAGTTTCTAGAGAACATAGAAATAAAGAGCTAAAAGAAAGAGAAGTAAAAGAAAAGATCGAACAAAAACAAAAACAAGTAGAAGAGAAATTAAAGACAAAGAAGCGTCTAACTACAGAAGACTTAATGGCATTTCAAGAAATAAAAAGATAACGGTTATTCTTCGGCAGATAGTTTCCATAATTTAAGTCGCAAGGGGACACTGCATTCTTGATGCAGTGGTGAATTGCAACTCGTCCACATTGGTTTTTCTTGTTCTTGAATATACAATTTTGATTATTTAAAACACAACCTATTTAACTATGTTTTGCCTTAATAGAGTATTATGAAAGTAGCAATTAGAGCCGAAGTCATCGGAGACGATGACTTGAGAAACACCATCCGGTTGAGTAATCAAGCCTGTCAAGAGTGCATAGACCTTGGAATGCAACACAAGACCTTCAACAAGACTAGACTCCACCGCCTCACCTACTCCGTTATCAGAAAAACTCATCCTGAACTCAACAGCAGTCTCGTGACTGCGGTTCGAGACCAAGCCAGTGATATGCTCAAAAGGCTCAAACTCAAAAGGAAACCAACCAAAAAACAGGATTCTTCTATCCGTTTGAATCATAACACGTTCAGGCTCTTGCCTGATTCCAAAATCGTCAACCTGAGCACTATCAAGGGAAGAAAGAAATACTCCGTCAAAATTCCCGCATACTTTGATAAATATGATTTCAAAACGTCTGACTCTGGAAGTATCAGAACGAGGAAGGGAAGAATCTTTCTTGACCTCATCGTTGAAATCAACACTCCTAAAATTAATTATGTCAAGAAGATTATCGGTGTTGACCGGGGAGTGTATAATCCCGCCGTCACTAGTGATAATTCTTTTTTTGATAGTAGAAAGCTTAGGGAAGTCAAAGGGCGATATAAGTATTTGAAAGGATGCCTTCAGCGAGCAGGCACTCGTCCAGCCAAAAGACATTTGCAACGTTTGGCAGGAAGAGAGAGACGGTTCGTCGCTGACGTAAATCATTGCATCTCGAAAAGAATCGTTAACAAGGATTGCGATGCTATCGCCCTTGAAGAGTTGAGAACGGGTAGTATGAAGAGGAAAGGTAAAACCGGAAAAAAGACAAGAAAGCTTATTGGGAATTGGAGTGCAAAACAACTCCTCGGATTTATTGAGTACAAAGCTGAAATGCTAGGTAAGTCAGTGATTTTGGTCAATAGCCACTACACCAGTCAAGCCTGCAATCGGTGCGGAGACATTCGTAGAACTAACCGTAAGGGTAGACTCTTCCACTGCAGTGTTTGTGGTTATTCCCTTCATTCTGACCTCAATGCGTCTAGAAACATCGCTTGTCTTGCCAAAGGCAGGGCAAGCAGGCTGCAAGTCAACCAGCCAATCGTAGCGTGTGATGAACTCAAAGCGTCCTTAAAGGATGAATTGCGAGCGAGCATAGTTACAAGCTCCGCATTTTAATGCAGGGTAGTTGACTGCTAATAGGAACTAGTGTCTATTCCTAATAGAAGCCTTTATGATTAATAAATTTACTCCAGAATTAGTTTCTCTTAGTTAAATCTAATAAATTTTTAACAGAGTAACTATAAAATTATTACGAATATAAAGTTTAAACTCTACGGCCCCTTCTTCCGCCCTTTTTTCTGCAAGAATCATGGGACACGGGGGTCGTTTCATCAATATTACCAATGCGTAATCCGGCCCTAGTCAACGCTCGAATTGCCGCCTGTGCTCCAGGTCCAGGACTAGCCGGTCCATTTTGCCCACCGGGTGCTCTAATCTTAACGTGGATAGCATTAACGCCTTTATCTTTTAAAGTTTCAGCGACAATTTTAGCTGCCTGCATCGCTGCAGTAGGGCTGCTCTCCAGTCGATGAGCTTTAACCACCATTCCGCCAGAAGCCTTAGCTAAGGTTTCAGTCCCCGTTATATCGGTAACGTGAATAATTGTATTATTATAACTAGAATAAATATATGCCATCCCCCAACGTAAACCCATTTCTTTCATATTACCTCAAGACTTTTCTCTATCTCCACTAACTCTACTTGTTTAACCTTCGTTTCCACATCTAATTCTTCTACAACATTTTTCTTATCTTTTTTGAGGGGAACTCTTTCAGGGTGATCCTCTTTAGCTAAATTAGATAAAGGATCAATCGAAATAGATTCCATATCCTTATTAGTAACGATATAACTAGGAACGGCAATTCGTTTTCCTTCTAACGTAACGTGACCATGCACAATAAATTGTCTAGCTTGTTTGGCGGATCGTGCCAATCCTCTTTTATACACTACCGTTTGTAATCGTCTATCTAAAATGTGCTCTATATTTAGACTTAACACATCCTCTATTTTAGCTTCAGCACCCACTAAACCATATTTATGTAACCGCTGTAACAATTGTTTTTTCTCTTTTTCAACTTGTTCGTTCTTTAATCCTATAAGTCGTTTTGCTTGAGAAGTATATCGTTTTAATTCTGACGCAGCTTTCCAAATTTCTTGTTTGTTTTTTAGTCCGTACTTCTTACTAACTAATTTATCTTTCTCAATTCTAATCTTTTGCCATGGATGTCGTGGCTTAGAATACTTTTTCCTAGTTTTTCTTGGATCTCCCATTTAACCTTTTCCTGCCTTAACCTTACTCTTTTGCACCCCAAGCGATTTACCCTTTCTGAAGTTAGATCGTGTTCGTTGTCCTCGAACCGGTAAACCTGCTTGCAGTCGTAATCCGCGATAGGCTTTAATCTTTTGTAATCTTTTTTTATCAAAATCAGTATGTAATTTTAAATGCGGTCCAATTAAATGCATATCTTTTCCAGTTTCATTATCATTATGAATGTTTAAAAGAAATTTAGGGAATTGCTCTCCCTTAATAGCAGACTCTATTTTCTTAATTTGTTCTTCCGTTAAAAAACCTACCTTGGTGTTCGGAGGAATTTCCGTTATTTTACAGGTAGCTCCCGCTATTATTTTATTAACTCCATAAATACGTTGCATTTCTTGTCGTACGAGCCTATCTCCCTTAAGATCGACATTAGCAACTCTAACAATGTGTTTTATCTTTTGTTCCATCTAAGATAGGGCTAAATCAGGTATTTAAAAAGCTTTTGTTTAACCTCTGCCCCCAATAGAATGAACTAATTCTACTATTCGTTCGCCTGCTTTTCCATCTATGTTTAATTGTTCTCTAACCTTAGTTTCTCTTTCAGTAGGGTCTGTATCGAGGCTACTAAGGAGAGTGTCCGCAAATTCTTCCCGTTCATAAACGGGAATAGTTAATCCCATTCTCGTAGCTATTCCGGTATCGTTCTGAAATCTAAATAAAGCGCCTGGCTGTAAGGAGATCAAAGGCATACTAGGGTTCACTAATAGAGCATTCCATTGAGTGGAAGAGATGGAAAATACATAGACATCGCTAGCAGCCAACACGCGGTTCATATCTAACTCAGGTCTTTTTCTCTCTTCATCGGTATGAGCAATAAATCGAATAGGGGCGTCTCCAACCATCTCTTGTAAAATTCTAACGTGCCCACCACTGACTTCTTTAGGATGCGGCTTTAAACATACTTTTGCTTTATCAGGATGTTTTTTAACAAAATCTATTACTTCAAGTAAAGCATCGTGTTCTGTATAGCCAAAACTCCTTCTGCATCGAGCAGCTCCTGCCACATCAAAAGATTCACCATAAGCTAAAGTTAGATAGTCCGAAGCATATAGCACCAGTTTATCCTCTAAGGAGGCACCCATCGCTTCTCTAGTTTCTCTTATTTGTTTGTCAGTAAATCGTTGACTAGCCACAAAATCAAAATAAGGGTTTCCCGTAATTTTCAATAGTTGTGGATCAAATCCTAACGCCACCATTTCTTGGTAAGAGAAATCATCGGGAAGAGCAATAACGCTAGGTAAGTAAGCACGGTTATTGGTTCCAAGGTCAGAAAAACGTTTTTCATATTCCATCTGAGCATCTAAAACAGCCACAACAGGAACTCCAAGTTTTACCGCTTGTTGTTCAATGACAAATTCATTAGGTCTTGTTTGCGCGCTAGTACTAACTAAAATAACGTTAGGATTAGTGTTACGATAGATACGTTCTAATCGCTTAAACTCGTCTTCACCACCGTATCCGTAATCTGAGAGTGCAGTATACCCTAGTCCAAAGTTAGCGTACCCAATCCCTGCCTGTTTTGCATCTTGAGCAACTAAAGTAACGTCGTCTCCAGCTTTTATTAAAGCTTTAGCGGAAGCCGCCACAGCATTTCCAGATCCAGTGTGATACGCTAATCCTAAAACTTTCATAAAAAGAAGAAAAATAGTTGGCTTTTAAACTTTGTGTAGACATAGTCTAAATTCTAGTAAGGCGTAAACAATCGATGTTTATCCTCTTCATTAAGTTCCATCAAAATCCGTTTAATAATAACTTTTTCTGGATCCGGAATTAATTTAACACGTTCCCGTATCTCTTCAAACGAAGTAAACGGTTTTTCCTCTCGAGCCTGCACGACTTCCTGCATGTGTTTCTTCCCAATTCCAGGCAATAGCTCTAACATATGTCGTCGAGTATTAATCGGTGTACATTCGTTAAAAAACTTCACAAACTCACTTTCTTTCTTTTTAACCAAATCTTTCACCACAAACTCTAATTCATGTTTAGCGGTTTCAGTTAATTTACTAAGAGGTAATCGTCCTAAAATATGGTGGATTTTATCTCTCTTACCTTCTCCCAAATAGACTTCTTCGTAAGGTTGTAAGAACTGCCCTTTCTTAGGGATTAATTCTAAAAGAACAAAATGATCCTTTCCCATAGCTTGCGCTATCGGTGTCTTCCGATGCATAGGCCGTGGATCGTTGGAGTACCCATGCGGAAGGAAATCTAAGATTATACCATATTCTTCCTTTACTCGTTGCTGCATCATTTTGATTAGGCATGTTGTTTCACTGTATGAACAATTTTTTCTAAGTCTTCGTTCTTTAACGTAATATTCTCTCCCGATAAGACTGCCCGTAAGCTATCTAAGTCTCTTGGTTGAATATCAACGATCTTATTAATATGTTTATCTCTTAAACGAGATATTCCTAAACTAACTAAAGCCTTTTCCATCTCGGTCGTTTTCTTAGACATAATTTTGGACAAAACATTAAGATAATCTTCCGTCTTTTTTCCTCTAAAATTTAACTCTTTATCTCTTTTCTTTATAGTATCAAGCTTCTCTTTTAATGCTTGCAAGGAAATCGGTTTTTCTTCAATTAGTTCTAGGTTTGACATTTTTTAAGTGCACAGGATGGACTAACAAGTGCTTTTTCTTCCCCCCATCATGAATCATAACATAATAGTTAGTTCCTTGTTTTTTAGTAATAATGCCAGTTTTCCCGTGAAATCGGGGAAAATACATACCCGAGTGATGACTAGGTTCTGCGGATAAGGAAACATGATCTCCTTCTTCATAATGGTGGAAAAATCGTCGTAAACTTATTTTCCCTTTCTGACGAATACTCTTTCTTAACTTATGTCTAGTTTTCCGTCTAAATCCACCAACGCGTTGTGCCATTAAAAAAAGATTCTCTGTATATTTATAAATCTTTTGCCACAGATAAACCATCTAAGGCTTTGTGTAAGGCAAAAAATAAGTTACCATCCGTAACCGTGACGTTATGATTTTTTTTATCTTCTAAGGTGGCTTTAATCGTTATTCCCTCTTCCTCAATTAATTCCAGAATTAATCTTTTGAATTCAGGCGATTCAGCCGCTTTCTTAGCATAATTTCCTATGATCTTTTTAACAACAATTAACTTTCCAGGTTCTAAATAGTCAAAGTTAATAATTTCTATATTCCCCCCCAAACTAACCATATACTCTTTTCTATGCTTGCTATTATAAAGATTATGGTGCTACAATAAGTAACTATTTATAAGTAGTTGCAAAAACGAAAGCTTTATAAACTAGGAATTCTCCCCAAAGGTTACAACTTAAAAGGAGTTATTAAACATGGGAAGAAAAATAAAGATTGCATTAGGGAGCATAGGTGTTCTGGCTCTTGGAACAGGGGCATATTTAGGATATACTAAAGCTTACAATTTTAGAAATGGAGTATACAGTCTTCTTACAGAAATCGAAAATAAAGTAGACGCAAATACCGGATATACACAAGACCTATTAGATCTTACTAAGGATCAAAAGGGAGTAGTTACGGATAGTATAGGAATAGATAGTTTGAGTACAAGTCCAAAAGATAGTTCAGCAACTCTCGAAAATAAAGTAGACGATCAGACCGATATACCGGCTAGGGCTAGTAGCTCAACAGAGTATCCTGGAATAAATAACACAAATACTAGTGAGAGTAACCCTACTATTAATATTACTAATACCTTCCCAGGGTATGGGGTACCAATAGCTCCAAGTTATTCAACCCATTCAGATACGGTTACTTCACCTTCCAACAGAAGTACAGGCAAATATACTATGAATCTTACTATAGAAAATGCATATGTAGCTCAACCGGGAGACATGACGGATTCAGAAATAGTTATAAATAAAGATGGAATTAAAGTTAATAACAAGAGGTGAATAAAATGAACCGAACAAAACAATTAATATTAGCAACCACGTTGCCTTTTATAGTAACGAGTGCCTATGCAGGGGGAAATAAGCCCGCTCAAGCACCACAGGATACCTTAAAGGTTGGACAAGCCTATATCCATCAGGGAGATATAGGAAAATTAACTATAGACGTAGATGAAGGATCAAACTCTACCGTTGCAATTTATGGTGGAGACTCGTTATACTTCCATTCCAGTGATGTTGATGAATTAGAACAAAGAGTAGAGGACTTAGGAAAAAAGATAAAGGAACTAGAGAAACCAAAACCATGCACAAAACCTAAAGCGGTCAAAAAGTCAACCGTTCCAAGAGGTCCGACCAGTCGAGAAGTACAGGAAAGGTTAGACCAACATATTGACAATTCGGGTTATATTCACGGACATCTACGAGGGGAGATAAGAAAGACACAGTCCGTAGTAGATAGTCTTACAGGGATAGTAGGAGATTTTTACGACGTACTACAAATTCACGAAGATAGATTAGATACTAATGATGTCAAGCAAGATGCCCTCGGCACTAGAGTAGATAATATTGAAGGAATTCTAGGAGATATAACGCCTTATGTAGCACTAAATGTAGGCTATGGCGATCATTTTTTGGTCGGTCCTGCCGCAGGAGTTCACGTAAGAAATATTTCCGTAGGTATGGGAATAAATTTACATGGAACTAATACAGATTCTAAAAGCCACACCCAAGTAATAGGAACAAACCTTTACGGCCATGCTGAAGAATTTGTTGATTTAGAACAAAAAACCAGTGAACATACTATTTATGTAGAAACTGCCGCTAATGCATGGAGAGCAGTAGCCGGAGTACGAGCCGGAGTAAGTAGATCCCAAGTGTACTCCGAAGGTGAACGGGGTGTTCGACATGTAAGAAACGACGGAACAGTCACAGAAGAAGACATAGATCCCGTAAGTGAAACTAGAAAAGGAAGAGGATTTGCTTACGGTGCATTTGTAGGAGCTAACGTTTATGACGGTTTAGAAGTAATCGCTAACCTAGACCACAGTCGAGAAAAAACAGCATTAGGGTTAGGAGTGAGATATCACTTCGGGGGTAAGTAAGAATGAATATATTAAAGATAACTTTTGCAGTAATACTATTATTAACCACTCTAGTTGCCGTCGATGCAGCTACAGTTTTAGAAACATTCTGGACAGATGGTCAAAAGGATCTAGGTAATACTATAACCATAACCGAAGGGCAATCCGTTGAGCTCTTTGTATGGCCAACTAGTGATACCCCTCCAATGGATTTAGATATACGACTATATAATTCAGCAAGAACCGTGCTTAAAGTATATGAAAATCATAAGTCTATCAACGCTAAAGATTACTCTGAGTTTTACACAGTAAATTCAGCAGATTATGGCAGTGAAGGTAGATATACCGTTGAAGTATTTTTAAAATCCAATAATGGAAAAGAAACACGTTCAGAAGTATTAACACTTATAGTAAATCCATCGAATGGAGTTAATCATCCACCAGTTTTAAACCCCATTGGAAATAAAATAGTAAACGAAGGAAATATAGTAACCTTTAAAATTTCAGCTACAGATGCCGATAGAGACACACTTAGTTTTACTAGCACTAGTCTTCCTTCAGGCGCTAAATTAACCGAGAATCATGATAATACTGCAACATTTTCCTGGACTCCAACGTATTCGCAAGCAGGAAATTATCCAGTAACATTCACGGTAAAAGATACAAAAAATGCTCAAGATAGTGAAGTTATTACGATTACCGTTAAAGATTCTACAACTCCTGAAATAGATCCAGGCGTTCCTTTAGCACCGTATGACCCACATCCCTATCATGGAGAAACAAACGTAGATAGAGATACGTTACTAACGTGGAAAGCAGGCGTGACTCCCGGATTAAATTTCGACGTTTACTTTGGAACGGATTCAACTCCGGATATAACCGAGTTAGTTTCAGTGAAACAATCCTCAAAATCATTTGATCCAGATACTTTAAGCTATAATACTGTCTATTATTGGAAAGTTGTAGCAAGAGATAGAGACGGAGATGAAACATCCAGTGCAGTATGGCAATTTACTGCAAAAATACCTAATATCCCTCATCCACCCGTATTAAATCCAATTGGAAATAAAGTAGCGGACGAAGGAAATAGATTAACGTTTAAAATCTCTGCAACCGATGCAGATGGAGATAAATTAGCCTTTAGTGCAGAGTATCTTCCTCGTGGTGCAGTACTAATGGATAATAAAGATAACACAGCAACGTTCTCCTGGACACCCGATTACACACAAGCAGGAAGTTATAAAGTGACTTTTGCAGTGTTTGACAACAGTCATGGTTATGATTCAGAGCAAATTACCATTACCGTTAGAGATATAAATTCAGAAATAGATCCAGGCGTTCCTTTAGCACCGTATGACCCACATCCCTATCATGGAGAATTAAAAGTCAATCCATCCACGTTATTAACATGGAAAGCAGGTACTAGTCCGGGATTAACCTTTGATGTATACTTTGGTACAGACTCAACTCCCGATAGTACGGAGTTAGTTTCTAAAGGACAAGCAACGAAATATTATAATCCTGTAGGTAACTTAGCGTTATCCACCACCTATTATTGGAAAGTTGTAGCGAGAGATAGGGACGGAGATGAAACATCCAGTGCAGTATGGAAATTTACTTCGGCAAGTTCCATTACTACCTCTAATCATCCGCCAGTAATAGAACCAATTCCCGATCAAGTAGCGAGAGTAGGAATAACGTTTACTTATGATGTAGAAGCATCGGATCCAGATAGAGATCCTTTAACCTATGATATCTTTGATGGAATGGTCTACGTAGATAGTAATCCTAATCCCGTTAAGATAGACTCAAGAACCGGGCTAATTACCTTCACTCCAAAACGTGATCAAGTAGGAGACAAACTGTATCTCACCGTAGAGGTAAGAGATAACGCAGGCGGTATTTCCAAAGAGAGCTTCACCTTAACTATCTTAAGAGTAGACAATCATGGAGGCTTTGACGACGACGATGATGATAATGATGACAACCGAAAACCTAACACCGCTACAAGCATTAGAAACGGTGCATGTAGAGAGGACTATGACGGAGATAGGTTTGGTACGTACGAACAAGTTAGAGAAACTATTGACTTGTACACCGGTACTATTTTAAGTAGGGATGTCATAACGATAGATTGTCTATTACAAGGGAATACAGAGATTGTAATAACGGGCGAAAAAGAAAGTGATGACAAAATTAACTGGTTCGTTGTAGCACTGATTACTGCATTATTTGCAGCTATAGCCTTGTTAATTACATGGTTAGGGACAAGAGAAAAAGAAGAACCACGGCCCTTTAAGTGGCAGTCTGGAAATCAGATGACTACTAAAACAAGACCAGACGGTAAGGTTCCAAAAAGTTATTATTAAGAGGAAAAATAGTAGAGGCCCACGAAGCATACTCCGGAAGAAGATGGAGCGATCCACAACAGGGAGAGATCGGTGCAATGACTGGTATTTTTGGAGCGATTAGCCTAGTTCTTTCAGGGGATCAATATTCCAGAACTCCAAAAAATAACGTGGGTGATGACATTGCTGCTGGAATAATTGTGCAGGGAAAACCTAGTGAAGTCGACGCAAATTTAAGAATAATTTTTGGAACATTGGTATAGAAAGAGGAATGGATTATATTAACGCTATGATTAAAAAATAGATATGTTTTATTTCTTTATATCTTCTTAACCATGTACGGTCCTTCTCTAGATCATTTTATAAATTTAACATCTTTTTAAGAAAACTACTGATTTCCTTCAGAGTCACCTCTTCAAGCGTACCAATTTGTTTTTTCAAGCGTTTCTTATCAAGTGCGCGAACTTGAAAAACAAGTGCAACAGAAATTGAATCTAATCCATTTATTTTTGAAGGCTTTACTTCAATAGTATGGGGGAACCGAAGTGCTTGTACATTGGTAGTGAAGGGGACAACAATGACAATGTTTGCTTTAGTATCCGTTAACAGTATCACGGGTCTTGTACCAACCGGTTCATGACCATTAGAAGAGGGAAATTCAACAAGCCATATTTCGCTTTTATTTATAGTGTTTCTTCAAAAGAAATTAACGCTTCATCACTCAAAGTATCCCAGTTTTTCATCTCTTGCTTTAGTTCTAACATTTTTTTATGCTATCTAAGTATACAACAACTGCCCTATCAACTATATCTTTGTCCTTAACACCCAGAAGTTTAGAGGCCTTGGATAGTTTGTTCGACGTTTCTTTTAGTAAATCTATTTGCATAGGTAAGACTAATAGAATATTGTTTATAAACCTATTGGAAGAGTTCCAGCCCACACTTTACTTGATAAGTTAATACCTCCAGAATGTACTGCCTTTACTTATAAATTCTTAACCATATAAGGTCCTTCTCGTTCATATCCTATTTTTTGGTAATATTCACGTACGCCGACTCCAGAAAGAACAACCATTTTGGTTTTACCATGTGTATTAGCAATCTTTTCAGCTTCTAACATTAATCGTTTTCCGAGTCCTTTATGTTGTACATTTCCTTCGGTATTAAGTCCAGCAGAAACCCCATACACATGTAGTTCTCTGAGTAAAGCACTTCTAGAAGTTATCTCTTCGCGTAAACACTGACTGGGAAAACGTAGTCGACAAAAGCCTAAAATAAAATCATGCTTAGCATCATTTAAAGAAATAAAGAACTCTGTGCCGCAAGAAGCCTCATACGAAAAAACGTCCAAAGTGATATCAGTGCTTATACTATTCCCTCGTGGTTCACGACAACTAATACACTCACAGTGGGGTTTATACTTTTCATGAATATACTGTCGTAAATTAGTGATACCAACTCCCGCACTCCATTGTTTGGTGGGTACATCCCGCTGAATTCGTTGCACCCTACAGTATCGCGGAATAAATGGTTTCAGTTCTGCAATAAGTAAAGCGGCTTCTTCTGTACTAAGAGGAGTAAACAAACCTTTTTTATAATCTATATGCAATTTAGTACCTGGTCCCACCATACATGGATAAATTTTTAGCATGTCTGGTCTAAAATCTGAACTAGAAAATAAAGTCTTAAATCCTTCCACATCCCTCTCGCGAGACGTTAAGGGTAAACCTGGCATCCAGTGGCCCGATATCTTAAATCCAAGGTCTTTTAAAGTGCGAATAGACTCAATCGTATCCTCAACCGTATGACCTCGGTTAACATGAGTTAAAACATCATTATATACACTTTGTATCCCTAGTTCAACTCGGGTGCAACCTTGTCGTAAAAGCTCATTTCCTTCCTTAAGTTTGGCTGCATCGGGTTTGGTTTCAATACATAGTGCAACACAACGAATAAAGCTATGTTCATTCTTCGTCTGCTCCTCTTCAAGAGTACTCGTTCCCCTATACAGGAGTAGTTTTTCCTGTAGCCGTTTAGTTCTCTCAAGGTCTCCCACCTCTGCAGGCAATTCAAAAAATTCCTTAAACCCAGTAAGATTAAAAACGTCACCATCAAAAAATAAGGTAGAAAAGTCATTCATTGCTTTAAAGGCATACTTAACAAATTCTTCTTGATATTCTTTATCTCGAGAAGGAAACGTTCCACCCATAATAATAAGCTCAATTTTATTAATGGTCTGATTTAATAATAGGTACTGTTCTAAGCGATTAAACACTTGTAAATAGGGGTCATAATAGTTTCTAATTCCTCGCATAGTCGCTGGTTCTTTCCCCGTATAACTTTGAGGTACCGACCCATATACAGAATTAATGCCCCCTGGGCAAAACGTACAGCGCCCATGTAGACAGTTAGCCGGCGAGGTCATAATGGCGATCGGGCTCACTCCAGAAGAAGTTCTAACGGGTTTAGTAATAAAAAGAGAATTAAACGCTTCAATCTCAGCACCAGTAGCATAACAAAGAATCTTAATATTTGATAAAGTCTTCTTTAAATGATATTTTCCAGCTATTTTGGCCTTTAGTTGGTTTAAAGATCTCTGATCTCGCACTCCTTTAAGAGCGTGGATAATTTCTAGTGCAGCTTCTCGTTCTTGATTCATAAGTTCGCCACACACAAAAACTTTATATACCTTGTTACTTTAAACGCATGATGGTAAAAAAAGAAGAACGTCCTGCATGGTGGAAGAGCCCAAAAAAAATAATTCTAACTATTTTAGGAGTATGGGTAATTACTACTATACTATTAGGGACTATAGAGTCTATTCGATTTTCTAACGCAGACAAAATAGCCATCGTTCCTATAACGGGCCCAATAGGAGTTCCGTCTTCTTTTTTATCCTCAGAAGGAGTATCCTCTTCAGAGATTATTGCCCAACTAGAGTCAATAGAAGAAGATCCAACGGTAAAGGCAGTTATTCTAGAGATTAACAGTCCAGGGGGGTCCGCCCTTTCCTCTAAAGAAATTGCAGAAAAAGTAGCTTCCTTAGAAGTGCCGACTATAGCCTGGATACGAGAAGTAGGTGCCTCGGGGGCGTACTGGATTGCAGCATCCTCAGATCATATTATAGCGGATGAATTAAGTATAACTGGAAGTATCGGAGTAATAGGTTCGTATCTTCAGTTTGAAGAATTATTCCAAGACTATGGGATAAAGTATGAGCAATTAATAGCAGGAAAATATAAAGATGCAGGGTCACCCTTTAGAGAATTAACTCCGATAGAAAGAAATTTATTACAACAAAAATTAGACCTAATCCATGAAATTTTTATCCAAGAGGTAGCAGAATATAGAAATCTATCTGTAGAAGAAGTAAGAAAATCAGCAACCGGCATGTTTTATCTAGGTTTAGAAGCCAAAGAACTAGGATTAATTGATACGTTCGGAGGAAAAGAAGAGGCTATAGAATTAGCAGAAAAAGAAGCAGGGATTAAAGAATACGACACCGTGGTGTATGCTCCTTCCAAAGGATTTCTCGGTTTCTTAGACAACATAGGGGCGCACGCTTTTTACTATATGGGGAGAGGGATAGGAACTTCTCTAATAGATAATGCAAGAGTTCAGGCAATTCCTAATATTGTTGCTTAAGCGAGGTATATCTAAAAATTAGTATAGGCCCCCTACTGATATCAAGATTAGATTTATCTTATAGACCACCGGAGTTTATAAAAACATTTATTTCTTACCAGTATCTATGTGGAAAGAAAAATTAACCATCCAAGGTAGAGAGTATCTATTAGTAGTTCATCTTGAAAGAAGAAGAGATGCGCGCGCTTCTATAGGAAAAAAAGGGGTTAACCTAAGAATTCCGTTAAACACTTCACGAGAAGAACAAGCCAAACAAATCAGAAGTTTAAAACAATGGGCAATTAAAAAGTTAGAAGAAAATCCTATGGAAATAAAAGGAAAAGGATCTAAAACCTATCAAGACAACGAGATATTAAACCTAAGAGGAAAAGAATATACCGTACGCTTTCTTTGTTCTAACCAAAATCGTACATCCGTAAGATTAAAAGAAAATACTGTTTTATTTAACATTCCTTCTATTTTAAAAGAAGAACTAAGAAAAAAACATATCTCCCTTTTATTAAGTAGGCTTATGGCTAAGGAGAATCTAGTGTCTATTCAACAAAAGGTACAATTATTAAATCAAAATTATTTTAATTTTAAATTAGGAGACGTTGCCTTAAAGTATAATATCTCTAACTGGGGCAGTTGTTCGCCTGAAGGAAACATCCATCTCTCCACACGCTTACTGTTTGCTCCAGAAGAGGTTATTGATTATGTTTGTATTCATGAATTAGCTCATCTTAAAGAAAAAAATCATTCTAAAAACTTTTGGAGCTTAGTAAAACAAGCCATACCCGACTATAAAGAAAAAAAGAAATGGTTAAGACAAAATAAAGATGAATGTTGGTTTTAAAAAATAAAAAAATTATTGGGAATTTTTCCCATATATGTACCAACCAGTACCTTCTAAATTAATATATCCAGAAGCAATAGCACTTATGGTTCCTTGTAATCCTTTAGTATCAGCTTCGAGATAAAAATGGTTTCCAGATTCTTGATAAAGTCCGGTTTACACTATGCATATAATCAGCAATATATTAAATCAAGAGTAGGAAATTAACTTCCAGTCATTTCTTGAAAAACTATTCTCTCAGCAGCTTCAAATAGGGTTTTCTCTTCTATTTCAGATTCTGCAATAATCTGTTTAATTCGCATAGAGATAATCTCCTCTAACTTCTCAAGAACGTACTCCAAAGTTTTACCTTGCACTTCGCACATTGACAGAAATACTCCTCCGATGTTTATCACATAATCCGGCACATAAATAATTCCCTTTTTCTTCATTTCTAGGACAGATTGTAATTCATTAGCTAGGGGATTATTAGCTGCACCAATAACCATCTTACAATTTAATTTATTAATATTATCTTTAGTTAATACTCTCCCGCAAGCATTAGGTGAAAAAATATCGCATTTAATCGCATAAATTTCTTCCGGGGCCACTGTTTTCACATTGAATTCTTCTTTAACAGCTTGGAGAATCTCTGGATTAATATCAGTAGCAATTACTTTGGCGCCTTCTTCGACTAATCTTCTCACTAAATCTTTACCTACACTTCCAACCCCCTGAACGGCAATAACTTTACCATTCAAACTATTGTTTCCATACTTCCATGCGCATAGCTCTTTCATAGCAAGTAAAATACCGAAAGCGGTAGGAATTGCAGTATCCCCTAAACCGGTTTCTAGCCCGTCAATAAATTCTGACTCTTCAGCCATATATTCAATATCGTTGAGATTAATATTCATATCCGTTCCAGTTTGAAATCTGCCATTGAGAGTCTGAACAAATCTACCAAATTTTCTTAGCATCTCTGGATTTTTTTGTATCGCCGGATTTCCAACGATTACACCCTTTCCACCGCTGTAACACCCATTATATCTTTTTCCAATTATAACACATTTTTTAGTCATAACATTAACCAATTTAGTGGCATCTTCTATTCCCTCTTCAACACTAGAATAGTTAATCATTCTCGTTCCACCATTTCCTTTCTCGCCATACTGAGTGTTTAAAGCAAGGATAAACGTGCAACCCGATTCTTTATCATATTGAAGGTGTATTTCATTACAATTATTTTTATTCATGAGTTCTTGTATCATTTAGATCACTCCCGGAGTAGTTATAATTCTTCTTTTGTGCAATTCTTTCTTAAGAAAAACATACCAATCATCCCCCGAAAGGTTATATTTTTCACAAAATAGGTTGATTTCTCTCTGTTTTTCCTTAGTTGGGCTTTTCAACATTTCAAAACAAATCTTAGGTTCTAGGTTTGACAACGGAAGAATATATCCGTCTATACCTTTTGATTCAAAGCAAAGGTGCTCCCAACCTTGAAAAATAGGCACATTTAATCTTGCTTGAACTAAGCGTAGTGTAAACTCGGCAAAACCACTTGCCTCTTTAATTCCAACAATGCCCCCCAATTTACATATTTTTACAAGAGTATTAAAACTAATTGAATTTCCGGAGATTGCATGTTCATTGTAGATAAAAATAGGAACATCTACTTCGTTTTTAATTCTCTTAAAGTGTTCATAAATTTCCCCTTGAGTAATATCCTTCTTAAACGGAGTTGTGATTACAATTGCCTGAACGCCGAGCGATTTTGCTATTTTTGCTTTCTCTATAACTGCCCCTGTGGTTTTGAATTCAACTCCGGCAAAAACAGGGAGTTTTGAATAGTTGATGGTGAATTTAATCATGTCTTCAAATTGTTTATCAGATAATGCCCAACCTTCACCAGAACTTAATGTTGGCATTAATGCCGAAGAGTAAGGACTAACAAACTCGATTAATCTTTTTACACTTTGTTCGCATACATTCCAGTTATTGTCGAGCGGTGTAACTAATGGCGGGATTATTTTTTTAATCATATTCTCACCGCCAAAGATTGCTGGTATAGTCGCTCTAATTCATCAAGGAAAGTCTGTTCCTTTCCTATTTCTGGAGAACAGATAAAATCACTAATTTCAAACCATTTATGATCAATGGCAACTTCTCGATCTAAACGATTTATCGGTGGCTTAGGCTTAAAGTTTACTAATTGAGGATTAACAGAATACAATACTACTCCTCGTGCCAATGCCATTCCTGCAGTTAGTCTGTCTGAAAGATCTAGGCCATGCAATCGCTGATTAAACTGTGCTTCTTGAATATCTTTCTCATTGTAGGAAATTCTTTCAATATCCATAACGGTATGCAAATTATCCATAAATGGATAGTAAGCGTCTTGTTGTTCTCGCGTGTATCGCCAGATGATATCATCACATTTACCCACTTGTTCTAAACTCATGCAAATTTGATTATTTAATCTTTGAACAAAATAGTTCTTACAAGCAACTCTAGTGTTTTCATCCTTGCTATGCATTCCTAGGAACACAGAGGCATCAATAAAATCATTCATCCTTCTTTACCCACAACTCTTTTGCCCAATCGTCTTTGCATTCATGGTAAAGCCGTCTAAGTCTAGCTACATTTTGATGTCCATTGAATGCTTGTATCCCCCTTCTCACTTCCTCGTCACAAGAACCACAGTTGAAGGTCATTCTATCTCTAGAAAGATTCTCGTCACTTAAACCTACAAAGAGTTTACCCTGTGGGTTTCCCATTCCTAAACGCTCAGCAGTTCGGATAAGAACCTCAGCAACACTCCATAGTTTAGGTGGTTGATATTCTCCTTTTTCCCAAAGTTCCTCAATAGTTTTGCCTTGAGTAACGAAGACCGGTTCAAACGCAATACGGGCGTTTACACCATAAGTATCCGCCTTAGTTAATACATGAGTGGCGGTGTTTACGGCTTCCCCTATTCCTTCTGTTTCGTTTAATGTTTGTGGTTTTATAAGAACATAGGATACAAAGTCCACACCAGCATCTCTACACATTTCTAGAACATCATCTAAGTGTTCTTCAGGCGTTCCTTTTCTTAAAACTCTGTTTCGTAAATCAGGATTAACGGTTTCATAGCCCAAAGCATATTCCAGCGTTTGATCTTCTCTTAAACAGCTTTTTGCTTCTGTAAGCTTGTCCACGGTAACATATTGTCTTCTTGCTTCGGTAAGAACTCGGGTTACACCTTTAACGTTAGCAACCGAGCTTAGTAACGATTTTCTTAGGCCTGCAGAGATCTCTTTGTCGTTGTAAAAATTGCCTAGCGTCAAGAGATCAAAGTGAATAAAATCCATATTTCTAAGCATCTCTAAAGACTGTCTATGTTGGGCTTCAATATTTCTGCTTTGAACTCGTGGATTAGCATAGGATGCAAAATCACACATACTACAGCCTTTTCCATTTTTATCATATTCACAACCTACCGTCCTATACACAGTCATTAATCGTTCGCCAGGACGACCATTTATGTTGATAGGACTAACCGTCATGTAAGCGGGTGAGTTTAATCCGTCTTCGTTTTGATGTTCCATTTTTATCCCTTAAAAGTAGGTATTTAGAAGGGTATAATAAATTATGTCGTACTAAATATGTACGAAAAATTTAAATACTAGAGAGATTCTAAACAAGTTATGGAAACAGAGATATTACGAAAGATAGGTTTAACGGAGAACGAGATTAAAATCTATTTAGATTTGCTTAAATCTGGCACCAGTACAGCGTATAATATTGGAAAGAGAACAGGGATCTATCGAGTTCACGTATACGATAAGTTAGAACAACTGATGAATAAAGGTTTAGTAACGCACGTTTATAAAGGTGCTAAGAAGTTTTTTCAGGCAACGAATCCCTCTAAACTAAAACAATATCTAGAGGATAAGAAAAGAGAGCTGGAACTGCAAGAAAATGCAGTTGATGCTATTTTACCAGAACTAGAAGCGATGGTAAACTTACCAAAGGAAGATACATTTGTAGAAGTTTTTAAAGGAAATGAGGGGTTAAAATATTTTTTGAAAGATATTATTAAGGTTAGTAAGGAAGTTTTGATAACGGGCATAGACGATCAGAAATACCAAGAAGTTTTACCCATATTTATGAAACAATACTTTCGTGATTTGAAGAAAATGGGTGTTAAGGAAAGAGTAATCACAATAAAGCGTAAAGGAGTTTTTTTGTTTGATAAAGAGACGGCCATCATTACCCAATATAGATTTCTTGAGTCAACACAGTTTAATCCTACTAATACGTTTGTGTATGGAGAAAAAGTGGTAATTGTTACATGGGGGTCTCCAGTCACGGCAGTAATGATTAAAAATAAAGAAATAGCCCAAACCTATAGAGACCACTTTGAACATTTATGGAACATTGCAGCAAAGAAAGCGTAAGTTAATTCACAAAACTTTATAAATAAACCGAATTCTAGCTACTGCATGGAAAATATTCCAAAAGAACTAAAGAAAGTAAATGAAACAACCTGGGAACTTCCACCAAGTTATAAGGAAGGAATGCGAGTTCCGGCAAGAATTATTGCAACAGAACGTCTGATAAGAAATATGGATGCAGGTGTCTTCGAACAAGTCACTAACGTTGCAACGTTGCCAGGAATTCAAAAGGCAGCCTACTGTATGCCAGACGGGCACTGGGGATACGGTTTCCCTATCGGTGGCGTAGCAGCCTTCGATGTAGAGGAAGGAGTGATCTCTCCTGGCGGTATTGGTTTTGATATAAATTGTCTCACTCCAGAAACGAAAATAAATTTAGAATATGGAACTTGGCAGACAATTGAAGAATTAGAAAAAAACTGGAACGAAACAAAGATAAATTTTTTTAATTATTCCACTAGATCAAAAAATGAAACAAACATCTTAGGTTTTATGAAAAGGGGAGAGAATAAAGAAGTATATATCATAAGGTCTAAATGTGGGAGAGAGATAAAAACAACAGCAGATCACCCAGTGTTAACAAAGAAGGGAATGATTAAAGCAGAAGAGTTAACATTTAACGACGAAATATTATTATATAACTTTAAAGGGATAAAATATGAAAAACCAACTAATGAAACAATAATCTGTAAAGAAGATATAGAAAAAACTTTAAATATTCTAGATATAACTAATAAAGGAAATGCAAAATCTCAGATTCTAAATTTTCTAAAGAGGAATAGTTTGTTAGAAATAAGATATGATTCGCCAAAACTTCCACTTTTACTAAAATTAATTGGATTTATATTTGGGGACGGTTCAATTAGTTTTGAAAAACAATTGGGTCAAGTGGGATTTTATGGAAGAGAAGAAGATATGGGCGAAATAAAAAGAGATTTGAATAAACTGGGGTTTAAAACTTCGAGAGTTTACAAAAGAACACGACACCATAGGTTTGAAATTAATCACAGGATTTCTGATTTCACTTATGAAGAAAATTCAGTTCATAAAAAATCGAATGCATTGGTAACTTTACTACTAGCTTTAGGAACACCATATGGGAAGAAAACTGAAAAATCTTATAGAGTACCAGTCTGGATAATGAAAGCCAAAAAATGGCAAAAAAGACTTTTTCTAGCTTCTTTCTTTGGTGCAGAGTTGTCAAAACCAAAAGTAGGCAAAGAAGATCAATATAACTTTTATATGCCACAGCTAAATATGAACAAATCAGAGAGATTAAAAGAAAATGCGATAGATTTTTTAAATGATGTGCGGTTATTATTATCGGAACTAGGTATTGAAAGTAATTACCCCGTTTTTGTGGTTGGAAATAACTACACGGGAAAATCGACAAATACCGTTGGTCTAAGGATATCAATTCCGTCCGATTCAGAGAATCTAATCAATCTTTTTGAAACGGTGGGATACGAATATTGCAAATATAAAGGAGATCTTGCAGCTTTAGCTTCAGGCTATTTGGGGTTAAAGAAAAAAATAGTAGATTTTAGGGCAGGAATGAGAAAGAAGGCAAAAGAACTTTATTCTCTAGGGATGTCGAGAGGGAAAATATTTAATGTTCTAGAAGGAGAGTATATTAATAAGAGGTTCATAATAAGGTCAATTTATGAAAAAAACGTAATCAAAACAAGAGTAGCTTATAACTTAGTAACCTTTTCAGAGTACATAGAAAAAAATTCTTACGAAAATGGTTTTGTATGGAGTCAAATAGAGTTTATTAATCAAGAGAGTTATCAAGGTATGGTTTATGATTTAACAATTAATAATAAATCGCATAACTTCATAGCAAACAACATAGTTGTATCTAACTGTGGCATGAGACTTTTAACCACAAATCTAACTTGGAAAGAAGTACAGCCAAAAATCAAAGAATTAGTGGACCATTTATTTACTACCGTTCCTTCAGGAGTAGGATGTAAGGGAATTGTTAAGCTAACGCAACAACAATTTAAAGAAGTGAGCGAACGAGGCAGTCAATGGGCAATTGAACAGGGTTATGGCTGGGAAGAAGATAGTAAAAAGACAGAAAGCAAAGGAAGAATTGACGGTGCAGACGCTTCAAAAGTTTCGGATAAAGCGATAAAACGGGGGATTAGTCAATTAGGTACGCTCGGTTCAGGTAATCATTATTTAGAAATTCAAGTAGCAAATAATATTTTTGATGAGTCGTTAGCAAAATCGTTTAACATTACAGAAAAACAACAAGTTGTAGTAATGTTTCATTGTGGATCCAGGGGATTTGGTCATCAAGTGGGAACCGATTATTTACAGATATTCGATAAAGCTATGACTAAATATAATATTTCAGTTCCCGATAGAGAATTAGCGTGCGCACCATTCCAGTCTAAAGAAGGACAAGATTACTTCAAAGCAATGGCCTGCGCAGCCAATATGGCCTTTGCAAATAGGCAAGTAATACTTCATAGGATTAGAGAAGGGTTCCAAAAAATTTTCCATAAATCTCCAGAAGAGTTAGAAATGCGCCAAGTCTATGATGTTGCCCATAACATTGCAAAAGTAGAAGAGTACGAGATAGAGGGGAAAAAGAAAAAATTAGTAGTGCATAGAAAGGGTTCAACGCGGGCATTCGGGCCGGGAAATAAAGAACTTATTCCAGAGTATCAAAAAACAGGCCAACCCATTATTTTAGGGGGATCCATGCAGAGCGGTTCATACTTACTTGTAGGGACGAAGAACGCGCAAGAAACATTTAATTCTACTGCGCACGGGTCAGGTAGAACGATGTCAAGAAACCAAGCTAAACGAGAGATACGCGGAGAACAATTGCAAAAAGATATGGAGAAGGAAGGCATCTATGTAAGAACCGCTTCATACGCAGGTTTAGCAGAAGAAGCAGGAATAGCCTATAAAGATATTACAGAAGTAGTAGAAGCAATTTCTAAAGCCGGTATTTCTAGGCCCGTTGTATCGTTACTTCCCAAAGGCAATATAAAATGATCAGGCTAGAAACATCCAAACCAGAGACTTATTGGTATAGAGAATTATTTTTTCCAGAATACTTAATTATTTCATTGTATTTTATGGACGAATGAAAAACTCCATAAAAGTTAGAAATAAATATAAGTTCATAAGGTCGTTTGGGAATAGATACGTCGCCTACATAAGGTAGTCCTGCAGAAGTCTTTCTATTCTTATCTATATCTGCATAAATAGCTCCGGCTTTTTCATAAACACCCATAGATAACATAAGAACATAAATTTATTAAGACTATCGATTTAAAAGAGATAATGAAACCTTATGTCTTTTTTGATCATACGGCAGACAGTTTATTTGAAGCCTATGGCAAGACTCAAGAAGAGTTATTTCAAAACGCAGCCCTTGCATTAGAATCCGTTCAAGTAACACTAAAAACGGTAGATAAAAAAAAGCTAAAAATAATCAAACTTACGTCGAACTCTTTAGGGAATCTCCTATTTAATTTTCTCCAAGAACTTCTTTTCCTAAAAGATTCAGAACAATTAGTGTTTTCTGAGTTTAAAATAAAAATTACTAAAAAAAGAAAGTATTCCTTAGAGGCACGTTGTAATGGAGAGAAAATTAATCATAAAAAACATAAATTAGGAGTAGACATTAAGGCCATAACATTTCATCAGTTTGAGATAACTCAAGAAAAAAAGTATTGGAAAGCGAGAATATTAATGGATATTTAGTTTAGATTTTTTCTTATTTTTTCAGCTAAAGAAACATCGTTTAATAAACGGGGTTTATGAGCAAGCAAATTAAATCCTTTTTGATTATAACGGGGAACAAGGTGCCAATGAACATGATTAATTTCATCCATATAAATTAAATATACTTTCTTAATTTTTAACGTTTTTATTAACGCAGTTCTAACCTCGTCAACCTTATCCATTAAGTACTCATAATCTTTCTTGGACAATAGATGCAAGTCTGAAATAGATTTCTTCCATACTACTACAGTATGACCCTTACTTAAAGGATAATTAGCTAAACATACATATATTTTCGAGTCTTGATAAATAAGGGTTTCGTCTAAAGGCGTGGGTAAGGGCATAATATATATTTACTAAGCCTACTATTTAAATAGGGTAGGTTGTATTTTAGATCCATGAAATTTCTCAAAGAAATCTTTTAAAATCTCGCGAGAACGAAGTTCTAGGTCAACCTCTAAGATTTCATCTTTGGGAAAATAGTCTAGTAGTCCGTGTTCGCAAAAAGTTGATAACGGGTCTACCTCTAAAATCATAAAGTAAACATGTTCAGTGTTCTCTCCTAATAGATATTTCTTAAACCGGAGGTACAGGGCAATATTTACATTAATTTCTTCTTTTATTCCTCTTTCAATAGCTTCTTGGGGTGATTCGCCTTCCTCTATAGTAGTTCCTAGAAAACCCCATTCTGCCTCTCCGTCTCGTTGAGTTAACAGGAATTCTCCCGTTTTATTAATTGCAATTAGTTTGGCCGTTTCGTTCATAAAAAAGAGGGGAACAAAAAATACTTAAAAGTTTCGTTTAGAAAGAAATATACTAAAAAGATAGGTTTATAGGGCTATTAACTTAACTTTTCATTTAAAAAATAGCCATGTCATTTCTAGAAAAAGAAAATCTATAAATAGAGAGAACCTAGAGAAAGTATATGCAAAATCATCAAAACCAGAGAGGCAGTTATATTCGAGAATTTATCTTTGGTTTTAATGACGGCTTAGTTTCTACACTGGCATTAGTTGCAGGGTTAACCGGAGCAGTACTAGAAAGAGAAGTGATAATTATTGCCGGCATTGCTTCAGCAATTGCAGGAGCAATCTCGATGGCCTTAGGTGCCTATATCTCTTCTAAAAGCCAAAAAGAAGTATATCTAAGGGAAATAGAACAAGAAAAGAGACATATTGAAAAAGCTCCAAAAACGGAGCTAAAACAATTATGTTTGATCTATAAACGAAGAGGGTTTACCGATAGAGAAGTAGAAGTAATTTGCAACGGGCTAAAAAGAAATAAAAAAAGGTGGTTACAAGTGATGACGCAAGAACTTTTAGGATTTACTGAAGAGTTTAAGGATCTAAAAAAAATAACCTTGATTATGGGTCTTTCATTTATTGTAGGTGCTTCCATACCTCTTGTACCTTATCTTTTATTTAATATTACTACAGCGTTGACTTTTTCTATCTTCTTATGTATCGTTGCTCTATTTCTTGCAGGTATTGCCAAAACTAAGTTTACCGGACTATCTTGGATTAAAAGTGGCATAGAAATGGTAGTAATCGGTTGTGTAGCTACCCTAGTAAGTTATTACGCAGGATACTTGGTAGGCATAATCATCTAGTAATCTTTATTAATATAAAGTAACTTCTATCTATATGCTTAAGAAAAAAGAAATTAAAGAAAAAAAAGATCCTATTGATGAAGCACTAGACATGATTATGGAGTATGAAAAAGACCTTCCTCCTAGACATCGAGAAGAAGATATGTAGTCTAAGTCGTAATTTTTGGTTTAAGCGGTACAGCTCTTAAATGAGGTATATACACAATAGTACCCCTACTTACACTAAAAAAAGTAAAAAAACTTATAAATAATCGTTCAATTCTACTAATCATGGACTGGCTATTTTATGAGTATGGCTTGAGAAAAAAAGAGATACAACAAAAGTTAGAGGAATATAAGACGGTTCCAGAAGAAGAATGGTTTTACGAGTTGTGTTTTTGTTTATTAACTCCGGGTTCAAAAGCTGTAGAAGCAGACAAATGCATACATCAACTAAAAAACTTAGACTTTAAAAAGAGGGATATAGATGTCCATCCATATATCAAACATATGCGCTTCCATAATCGAAGAAATAGTTATCTGCAAAAACTTAAGGCACAGTATCCAGAAATTTATAAAAAAATAAAACTAGAAAAGAATGCCATAACATTAAGAAATTGGTTAGCAGAAAATGTGCAAGGCATAGGGCTAAAAGAGGGTAGTCATTATTTACGTAATATTGGGTATAGAAATCTAGCCATAATTGATAGACACATCCTAAAAGGGTTAAAGAAGGCTGGAGTAATCGATGAAATTCCAGAATCAATTTCAAAAAATAAATATCTCTTCTTAGAGCAAAAGTTTAAAGACTTTTCTAAACAGGTTAATATCCCCCTGGATGAACTTGACTTATTGTTTTGGAGTATGGAAACCGGGAGAGTGTTTAAATAATTCACACAAGGTTTATAAGATAGTTTATGAGAAAAGAAGGTTATGCAAAAAAGAATTGTTTATTTTGATAATATTAGACAAGCAATAATTGAATAAGCCTATAAAAGGCAGCTAAAAAATAAATCGCAACTATTAAATATAATTATTACAAGTAATACTTTGGGGGTTTAACATGCAACTAAGTGTAAAGAATGTGGATGATAAAGTATTCAGAAAATTTAAAGCAGAATCGGTTAAAGAAGGAATAACTGTAGGCAAGACCTTAACCATGGCAATGGAATCATGGTTAGAAAAGACGCAGGGTAAGAAAATGAGCATTTTAAATTTTAAACCGGTTGCATGGGGAAAGGGAACTGAGAAAACAAGCGAGGATATTGATAAAGGGTTATACTAAATGACTGTACTAATAGACTCTAGTGTTTTTTGTGCGTATTCCAATACAAACGACATGCACCATGAAAAATCTAAAAAAATAATAAAAGAAATAGTATCAAAAAATTATGGGAAACCAATAATAACAGACTACATCTTTGATGAGGTTGTTTCGGTTATATTAAGAAAAAAGGGCAAAAATTTATCCATAGAACTAGGAAAATACTTACTCGCTTCTGAATTTTTACTCGTGAGAATAAATGAAATGATATTTAACAATGCGTGGAAACTTTTCCAAGAAAAAAATAGCTTTAATTTTACCGATTGTACTACTCTAGAATTCATGAACTTTTTTGAAATAGATAAAATAGCAACGTTTGATAAAGAGTTCATGAATTTAAAAAGAATAAGCGTTATTGATTAAGTTACGATGAATCAAAAAGAGTTACATCACATAATCTCAATACTTAAAGAAGTATATGAACGGTCACCTAGACCTATAGCTACCTATTTTCAAGAAACTACACATAATCCGTTTAAGGTGTTGATCTCCACAATATTAAGTCCACGAGCAAGGGACTCTCAAACAGAAAAGATTTCAAAAGAACTTTTTAACGTTGCCGACACTCCCGAGAAACTATCAAAATTGTCGTTAAAAGAAATAGAAACAATAATTTATTCTATTGGATTCTACCACTCAAAAGCAAAACGAGTACAGGGAGCATCGAAGTTATTAATAGAGAAATTTAATAGTAACGTGCCTAACTCTTTGGAAGAGCTTTTAAAAATTCCCGGTGTGGGTAGAAAAGTAGCAAATATTATTCTTGCAGAATGTTATAACCAAGAGGTTATTGCCGTTGATATTCATACATTAAGAATTCCTAATCGTTTAGGTTTAATCAAAACCAAAACCCCCCTAGAAACCGAGAAGGAATTAATGAAGCTATTCCCAAAGAGTCAATGGAAATATATTAATCGGTACTTAGTTGCATTTGGTCAAAATGTGTGTCTCCCTATGTCCCCTAAATGTAGTCAATGTCCTATTAATAGATATTGTGCTAAACAGGGAGTAAATAGGTCAAGATAGAATATATCGGGGGGCCAGGATAAGTTTATAAATAATCACTTATTTCCAAAAAATATGGGAATTATATATGGGTTCAATGGTCAGGTAAGTCATAATCATGTAGCATTCGGAATTTATTCTATTGAACGAAAAGGAAGGGATAGATACGAAGTGTTCTATAGGGGAAGAGAAGAGCCATTCCAACGTAAGGATTCTATAGGAGTTTCAGAAGTTGATCGAACACTGGCTCAGATGGTGACTAGGCATGCGCAAGACAGAACGCATATTCCCCAAGTTAGGTTTGGAAGTAGTATACCTAACGATAAACTAAAAAGCATAACTAATCTTATTTTTGTAGAATTAACTCGAGAAAGAAGGGGATTAGAAAGTAATATAGACTCACAGAGAAATTATTAAAGTCTAACTATGTTACCTACAATCATATCAATGGTAGCGAGAAATAGGCAAGTAAGCTCAAGTTTACTCACCCGAATAGAAGCTTCTCTTCGTAATTTAGATGCAGAAGTAGAACTCCAACCAGATAAATATCATAAAGACAGATACTATTCTGTTTTTTTGAAAAATTACTATTTAGGTACAGTCTACCCAACGCAGTACAAACAAAGTCAATACTCAATTCCAGGGGAGTTAAGAATCTGTGCAAACCGAGTTAAACAGAGTATAGATGCAGCTTATACCTAGTGGTTCTTGCTTACAAAAATATATACCCTTTATAGTAGTCTTGCTTAAAACCAAAGAAAACCGTAAACTTTATTAACTTAATCTTATCAAAAAATAAATTCATTTAAGGTGAAAAAATAAGATATACCTTTAAAAAATAAAAATGACTAAGCACCTGAAAAAATCTTTTTCTATACCATATATTCCCCTCTATATTTTAGAAAGAGCCATTGTTCTAACACAAGACTACCCAGGACTAGAGCTTATAGACCGAGCAGCTTCCCCTAAAATAGTTCCTTATCACGTGGTTAGGGCAGATACAAATGATTATACTGCCACTAGGGCAAAGACCGCATTACTAGAAACCCCTGCCCCCGCTAGAGACCTTGTAGAAAGAATTATGTTAGATGCCTCTTCTTTAGGGGGAATTCCTGTGTATCAAGTAGATGAAAGTGTTCCTCTTGAAGAAAGACCACTCTTTGACTCAAAACTAAAAGGGTGGAAGAAGATAGTTACTATGCCGGGAGAGTATAGGAATATAGTAGTTAGGTGGAATGAAAGGGAAATTGGGGTACTATTTCCCGAACGATTTGTTCTTAATTCAGGGTATACCGGCAGACATAATCGCCCAATTCCGGAAGTAAGGGAGATTCATTGTCATCTCCAGGGTCTTTACTCTTACCAACCCACTAGCTAAAGGGACAGAAACCTTTATAAATGTCGGTTTGTGACTCATTTCCAGCCTTACATGCTAGAGAGAAGAATGGAAGAACTACAAGAAAAACCAACCCTATTAACCAAGTTTAAAAGTTTTATAATTGAATGCAAGAGAGTCTTTAAAGTAACTAAAAAGCCAAGTCAAGAAGAATTTAAGGTGATTGTAAAAGTGAGTGGTATCGGAATTTTGATTATAGGGTTAATCGGATTCCTTATACACTTAGGATGGGCATTATTGAGTTAAAATGGAAGAAGAAAAGAAAAATTTTATTTTTACCCTAAGAACAACGGCAAATCGAGAAGATCAAGTAGTAGACTTTATGGTGAATAATATTCAAAAAAAGGTCTTAAATGTCCAGGCTATTATTCGGCCCCATGGATTAAGGGGGTACGTATTTATAGAGGCAACATCAAGAGAAGATGCAGAACAAGCATATTTTGGAGTTCCTTATGCCCGAGGAATTCTACCTACACCCATAGAATATGCAGAAATAGAACATATGTTAGAAACAGCAAAAATACAGGTGAACATCCAAAAGAACGACACCGTAGAAATTATTTCTGGTCCGTTTAAACGTGAAAAAGCTAAAATCGTGAGAATTGATAAAACCAAAGATGAGGTAGTTGTAGAGTTATTAGAAGCAGCAGTTCCAATTCCGATTACAGTAAAGATGGATTCCGTAAAAGTGATAAGAAGAGAGGAAGGAGGAGAAGACAATGGCTAATCAAACGGTTGAAGTAATGGTAGAGGGGGGAAAAGCAACCTCCGGTCCCACTATGGGCCAAGCATTCGGTTCTCTAGGAGTAAATATTCAACTTATTCTTCAAGAAATAAACAAAAAAACCGCAGATTTTAAAGGTATGAAAGTTCCCGTTGCCGTAACCGTAGATACCGGAACTAAGCAAATCGTAGATATTACTGTAGGAACACCACCGGTGTCAGAACTAATTAAAAAAGAAATTAATTTACAAAAAGGATCCGGTTATCCTCATGTAGAGAAAGTAGGTAATTTAGCCATAGAACAAGTCATTAAAATTGCCAAGATGAAACGAGATTCTCTTTTAGAACAATCTTTAAAGAGTGCAGTAAAAAGTGTGATCGGAAGTTGTGGTAGCTTAGGAATACTAGTAGAAGATAAAGAACCTAAAGAAATTAATAAAGATATTGAAGCAGGTAACTATGATGAACTTATCAATAAAGAGGTAACTGAAGTTTCTGAAGAAAAGAGGTCTAAATTAAAAAGCCAAGTAAACATAATTAAACAAAAACTTATCGCTGAAAGAGGAATGCCAGTAAAGAAGGAAGAGAAGAAAGCGGCAGCACCAGCTGCAGAAGGCAAGAAAGAAGAAAAGAAGGAAGAGAAGAAAGAGAAGAAAGAAGAAAAGAAAAAGAAATAACTTCTTTCCTTTGTATAAGGCTCTTTTAAGAAGTGAGTTAGCTCAAAGCTCCTTTTTTAGAAATCTTTATAAAGAGATTACAAGCCCAATACAACGGGGCTATAGTCTAGTGGTCAGGATTCGAGGTTTGGGTCTTAAAAGAGCAAAAAACCTTGCGACCCCGGACACAGAAGAAAGGTTCTGTGGGGGAGTTCGAATCCGGGTAGCCCCATCCTTAACCAAAAACCTTTTAAAAAGAAGCAATTCTTTCACAATAGGAGACAATGGCGCATACTAAAAAAGTTAAGAGTGCAGGTAGATTCGGAGCACGATATGGTAGAACGATACGAACGAAAGTTACGTTAATAGAATCTCAGTTAAAAAAATGGCATACTTGCCCACACTGTTTTAGAAAGAGAGTAAAAAGAGTTGCCGCGGGTATCTGGGAATGCAGAAAATGTAAGATAAAATTTGCAGGAGGGGCCTATATTCCGGGCGTATAAAATGATTGTCTATAAATGTTTTCAATGTAATAAAGAAGTAAAAGAAGAGTATGTTAAAAAAAGGGTTAGATGTGTGTATTGTGGGAGTAAAATAATCTTTAAACCACGTTCGGCAAGTACCAAGGTCAAAGCAATATAATATGGAAGAAGTTCTTAAAGAAAAGATAACCCAGTTACAAATGCTGGAGCAGAGGATGCAGGCCACGTTAAATCAAAAACAGCAAATACAATCCCGCTTGTTAGAACTCGACTCAGCACTAAAAGAAATAGAAGGTAAATCAGAAGCCTATAAAATTATTGGTACCGTGATGGTAAAAACCAATCCTGATTCTTTAAAAAAGGATTTAGAAGAGAAAAGAGAGGTATTAAACGTACGTATTAATAGTATTACTAAACAGGAAGAAAAAATTAAAGAACAGGCAGAAAAGCTTCAAAAAGACGTACAAGATTCAATAAGGGAAAATGAATGAAAACCTCTTAATCAATAGTATCAAAGACATTATTGAACAAATTGAAGAAGATACCACAATTCCAAAAAGTATTAAAATTAAAATTAAACATGTATGTTTACTTCTAGAAGATAGCAATTTCACTGTCTCTGTAAGGATTGACAAGTCTCTTCAATGTTTAGATGAATTAGAAGAGGATCCCAATATTCCTACGTATACAAGAACACAAATCTGGGAAATTGTTAGTAGATTAGAAAGTATTTAGGAGTATAGAAATCCTTATATACTTCAATCACCTTTCTCCACATAAGATGATAAATTTTTCAAAAATCAAGGAAAGTTTTATGGGCAAACGGGATTATCCCGAAGAATTTACCGATGACTATGTGGAATTAGAAACAGAAGCACAGCAGAAAACTAAAGCAAAAATTTCTATACGTCCATTCATCATTGAGGACTTTTCCGATATTAAACCGGCTTTAGACGCCTTAAGAGAAGGATATACTATTACACTGCTTAATATTAGACCATTAAAAGAAAAAGATGTAGTAGAACTTAAACGGGCAATAGGAAAAGTAAAGAAAACCTGTGAGGCTATCGATGGAGACATTGCCGGCTTCGGAGATGATTGGATTGTTGCAACTCCAGGATTTGCAAAAGTGCACCGTGGTGGAGTTCAAGATGAAGATCAAATAACTGCTCCAATTTAATTTTTATTTAAATTTTTAGACAATTTCTACAAATAAAGATAACCTTATAAATCTTTTTCTCTATCCAAAAAAATGGAAACTATAGAGAACGAACCATGTCCATTCTGCGGGGGAAAAACCTTAACTCTAAGAGAAGATGAGCAAGATATTCCGTATTTTGGAAAGGTATTTTTGTTTTCGATGGAATGTTCATCCTGTCATGTAAACAAGTCGGATATAGAAGCAGCAGAACGTAAAGACCCATCGCGATACACCTTCACTATTTCTAAAGAAGATGATATGAAAATAAGAATTGTTAAGTCTTCAGAAGCAACGATTAAACTTCCACAATTAAAACTATCCGTAACTCCCGGCCCTGCTTCAGAAGGCTATGTTTCTAATATCGAGGGAGTATTAAATCGTTTTTACGACGTCATTGAGAAAGAGAGAGATACCGCAGAAGATGAGGCAGATAAAACTAAGGCAAAAAACTTACTTAAAAAATTAAAAAAGGTAACCTATGGAGACATAGAAACTAAACTAGTCATAGAAGATCCTTCAGGAAATTCAGCAATTATTTCTGAAAAAGCAGTGATCGAAAAATTAAAATGAGAACCGTTTTTATCCCCGTAACGTGGGTAGGTAATATTCTTCCCACCTTAAAAAAATTAAAACCTGCAGAAAAAAGAATTGGTTTGATTTCTAACTTACAATTTATGTCTCATCTTAAAGAAGTAGAGTCTTATTTACGCGATAAAGGAATAGACACCTACTATGGGGGCCAAGTCTTAGGATGTAATACTACAGAACCGTTTAAGATTAATAATAAAGTAGATGCGTATTTATTCCTGGGTTCAGGAGAATTTCATCCCCTAGAGGTCTTAGAAAAAACTAATAAACCCATATATTTAGTAAACCCCGAAACACAAATTATTACCAAGATAACTCAAAAAGAGTTAGAATTATATGTACGGAAAAAAAGATCCCTCTTAACGAAATTTCTTATGGAAAAAAAGATCGGTATCTTAGTATCCAATAAGCCAGGCCAACAACTACTAAAAGCGGCTTTAGCTTTTAAACACAGGGTAGAATCTAAAAATAAAGAAGCGTTTATATTTCTAAGTAATGAATTAGACCCCCTTAAACTAGAACATTTCTCGGATATTAAAATTTGGGTAAATACTGCCTGTCCTAGGTATGAACAACCGGGTGTAATTAACTTAGTCGATATAGAAAAAGATTTAAAAGACTATAGGGTAAGAAAAGGGTATGAATGAATCAAAAACAGAGAAAATAGTAAATATTGCCACCAAACGTGGGTTTTTTTATCCTTCTTCTGAGATCTATGGGGCAAAGGCAGGATTTTGGACCTATGGCCATTTGGGAACATTGTTAAAACACAAATGGGAAAATTTATGGAGATCTTATTTTCTCTCGTTAGATACTAATTATTTCGAAATAGATGACTGTACTATTCTCCCAAAAGAAGTGTTTGAAAGCTCCGGTCATCTAGAGAATTTTAACGATCCATTAACACAATGCAAAAAATGTAATTCTCGCTTTAGAGCGGACGAGCTAATTCAAGAAAAATTAAATAAAGAAGTAACTGAATTAAGTGAATCCGCATTAACTAGTTTAATTAAAGAAAATAAAATAGTATGCCCCCATTGTCAATCTCCCCTATCCGAAGTAAAACGGTTTAACATGATGTTTCCCCTTCAGGTGGGCGCACTAGGAGAAGAAACCATGTATTTACGACCAGAATCCGCTCAAAGCCCTTATCTAGCATTTAAACGACAGTTTTTTGCGCAAAGAGAAAAATTACCTTTAGGCTTAGCAGTTATTGGAAAGGCCTTCAGAAACGAAATAAGTCCTAGGCAAGGATTCTTCCGACTAAGAGAGTTTACTCAAGCAGAATTACAGATATTTTTTAATCCAGAAAAGCTTAATGAAGCAGATCAGTTTAATAAAATAAAAAACTATAAACTTCAAATCCTTTTTTCTGAAAAGAAGAACACACAAGAAATAACCTGTCAAGATCTGACTAAAAAACTGCCCAAATTTTATATTTACCATTTAGCCATAATTCAGAAGTTCTATATCCAAAAATTAAACGTGCCTAAGTCAAAATTTAGGTTTAGGGAGCTAGACCAACAAGAGAGGGCATTTTATAATAAACTCCATTTTGATATAGAAATACAATTAGACACACTTAACGGCTGGAAAGAAGTTGCAGGATGCCACTACCGGGGAGATCATGATCTATTGGGTCATCAACAAGGGTCGAAGGAGAAGTTAGAAGTATTTATAGAAGAAAAACGGTTTATTCCTCATGTACTAGAGCTAAGTTTTGGAGTAGATAGAAATATTTGGATGCTTATGGATCTAACGTTTAAAGAAGAAAAAGAAAGAACCCTATTTGCCTTTCCCCCTTGTCTAGCTCCTTTTGACGTAGCCGTTTTTCCTTTAGTGAACAAAGATAAACTGCCAGAAAAAGCACAAGAAGTCTATCAAGCATTGTCTTCATCCTTTAAGACGTTTTTTGATGCAAAGGGCAGCATTGGGAAAATGTATCGGCGGATGGATGAAATTGGTTGCCCTGCAACGATCACCATAGACCATCAGTCCTTAAAAGATGATACCGTTACGTTACGAGATCTTATTTCTATGAAGCAAGTAAGAGTTAAAAGTAAAGATTTATCTAATAAACTCTGCGAGTTGTTTAATGGGGAAAAGTTAGAGAAACTAGGAAAACTTATCTAAAATGAGGATGCTTTTAGAAAACATAACATTTAGATATAACTAAATTATACTTATTATTATACAAAAATGGATGCTATAACAAAAACAAGAAGAATTGGAAGATCTTTAGTAGTCACTATTCCAAGAGTAATTGTTGAAGAAGAGGGTTTAATCGAGAATCAAGCAGTAAAGATAGAAATTAAAAAAATTTCAAAGAGTGGATTTGGAATCACAAAAGGTTTAGTCTCTTTCTCTAGGGAAGACAAATTTAAAGGGCAGTTAGAAAAAAATGACTAACTATATTGTCAACTACCCTACATTAAAATTCGGAGCTCGTAACTATGCTCACTCGCAATTCCTAACAAGTATAGTAATGTAATAGGAGATGAAGATTTTAGGGGGTTAAAAGAGGTAGTTATGCTCAAGTAAGGGTTCTTAAGGAAGTCTTTCTAACATCAAATCACTTCTCTTTATCTCTTTAACGGGTATAAACACGTAAGCATCTTCACTATCAAAGTATCCACATCTAAAGTGATCTAGAGGTATGCCGCTTCTACGACTTAACATATACGCGTAAAAGGAAACTTGTGTAGAAGCAAACCTTTCTTTTCGTGCTCCGGGTTTATAATCCCATATCCAAATCTTACCGTCCTCTACTCTTACCAGATCAATATGCCCGCTTAAAGGAAAAGGGCTGCGGAACAACTCTTGATAGTTATCTAGTTCTTCAGGTTCAAGCCATATAGGAACTTCCATCGCGATCGTTTTATCATCATTTTCAAGCATAAAAACTTGAACCTTAGAATGATTATCTTTAAATCGTTCTTCGTTTACTTTCAGTCCTTCTTCGGCCAAAGCGCATACCTCATGTCCTTTGACATAAGTAATATCCACCCCCGATAGATTAAACTTTAAACTACTACTTCTAGGGCCTTCTTGAAAATAATCATGGGGGCAGGAAGCAAGCATAGCAAAAAGAAAGGCATGTAGTCGTTCATCACATAATTCTTTTGTTTTTTGCGTGTGAACTCGATAAATATACCATCCTCCCTTATGGTCAAGAAAGGTGTTTTTAATCATTAAATGGAATTTTCTACTCAAGCTATAAATAATTATAGCGAATACAAAGATTACTTTATAAATACTAACAAGGTTATGCAAGAGCTAACTTAACAGATAAGTTCTATCATAAATAACTAATTAATTTGTATATTTAAAAAACTATTTAAATTCTCCAAAAAACCTAATTCTATGGGTTTGAAACTATGGGAGTTATTTCATAAAGAGGATATAGAAATAAGCGCACTAAGAGGAAAGGTATTAGCCGTAGACGCAAGTCCCATATTATACCAATTTCTAAGTTCTATTCGTCAACCAGACGGAACTCTCTTAATGGACTCTAAAGAGAATATAACGTCTCACTTAATGGGATTATCAACTAGAATACCTAGCTTAATGAGTCAGGGTATAAAGCTTTGTTTCTGTTTTGATGGTAAACCTCCCCTATTGAAAGTTATAACTCAAGAAGAGAGAGAATATAAAAAACAACAAGCAGAGAAAAAATTAGTTCTTGCTCAAGAAGAGGGAGATTTCGAGTCTATTTCTAAGTATAGTAAACAAAGTATTCGCCTAAATCAGACCATACTAGAAGAATCTAAAGAATTATTAAACTACTTAGGTCTTCCAGTTATTCAGTCTCCTTCCGAAGCAGAAGCACAATGTAGCTTTATTTGCGAACAAGGCGATGCCTGGGCAACGGTCTCTCAAGATGCTGATACTTTACTTTATAATTGTCCTCGTTTAATTAGAAATTTAACCGTTTCTCTTAGAAAAAAGCTGCCTTCGGGTGCCTACGTTAAAAATACGCCCGAATTAATTGATTTAAAGAAAACGTTAGACCGCTTAAAACTTAATCAGGATCAATTACTCGCCTTGGCGATACTAACGGGTACGGACTATAATCCGGGGGGGGTTAAAGGTATAGGGCCAAAAAAAGCCTTAAAACTCGTGCAACACTATCCTAAGATAGAGGAGGTTTTTAACGCCGTAGAAGCAGAATTTGATTGGAAACAAGTTTATACTGCGTTTAAATCTATGCCAGTTGTGAAGAATTATGAGCTAAAATGGTCGGAGCCAGATCCAGAAAAATTAAAGAAACTATTAGTCGATAACCATGAGTTTTCGCTAGAAAGAGTAAACGCCATTATAGAAAAGTTAACTAAACGGGAAAAACAACAAGAAGGGCTTAAGAAGTGGTTTTAGATATGGCCTAGGCTCTTCATTTCAGCGATAAGGTCATGATACTTACTTGTAAACCTTGTTCCAAGTTTTCCAATTCTATCTTCTTCTCCATGTATGGTCCTTATTTTAGATTTTAATAACTTTATTACTCTAGCTGCCCTGTCTCTCTCATCAGGGTTATCACTAATTCTTTTTAGAGTGGTAAACTCATTCCAAACCTGAGAGAAGGTAGATTCTACACTTGTTTTAAGGGTATTTCCTTGGCTATGAATAGTAGTTAATTCAGAGAATAAAGACTTTTCTTTCGGAGTGGCACCAGTAATAAAGGTTGTCGATCCTACGAATAAACTCCCTCGAACATAGGTTATTTTTTGAGCCATATTATCAACAACATTATTAATAGCACGAATGACCCTAGATTCAGAGTATAAAAGGTCTTTTAGTTCATCAACATCGCCAGTTAAAGCCCGAATATTCCCTTCATGAACATGTTTCTTTATTTTTTCTAGTTCTCGTAATTCTTCTCTTTTCAATCGATGTTGGACTCTAGCTTGATGTTCTCCAGACTGGGCAGTTTCGCTGGCAGCTCGAGCTCCAGAAGCTTTGGTTATAGCCTTAGCTCGTTGTTCAGACCCTTCTTCCCAACCCACTTTTAAAAGAGTCCAGCCTCCCACAAAAATTAGAATAAAGAGAACTAGGGTTAATACCCACGCAGAAAGATTGATCAGGTCTTTTAACCAAAATCCAAAAGGGCTGGTGGTTGTGACAATAACAGAAATAATCAAAGCAACTAGAACAGCCAATTTCTTTTTTTCTTTATCATCCCCACCTGAACTCTTATACTTAAACGGCTTAGTGTTCCACAGTCCAACGGTGATAAGTATTGTTAATAAACAAGTAACGAGTAAAAAGAAACCCCAACTCATTTCAAAATAACTATAGGGAAATTCTCCATACCAGAAGAAATCCCAGAAACTATACCATCCCCCATTGGGAAAAGGTTGAGCTAAAGCTGACTTAATTAAGCTTAAAAAAGTTAAAGAAAAGATAATACTCCATTTTAATTTCATATCTCCTTACTAAGAAAAGAGATATATAAAGGTTTCTAGCGACCTTTTCTTTGAGATCTAAGAGATTTTAAAAATATGAACGCAAGAATCAAAACAAAAATCCAAACAAATACATAAAGAATATCTAAAAAGAAGATATTAAAAAAAGGATTACTGACAACTATACTGGCCAAAACAAGAGAAATAATCAGGGGTAATGCCAAGTTACTTTTTTTAAATAACGGCAAGGTTTTTAATAAAACGGTAAAAATCGGAGTCAAAAGTAAAAATAAAAGTAGAGAATAAACAGAAGTAATCATTAAAAAATTAAGGAAGTAATCTTCTTAATTGTCTTTCAGCAGCTACCAATCGCCTCTGTAGTCTAGTCACTTCTTGTTCATCGTTTCGAATAGTAGATACAGTATTTCTCATTTCAATAAGCAATGGGGCAGCTGATTCTCTATCATTTGCACGAAGATGTTCTCTTAATCTAACATAATTATCACGTAGCTGAGTAAATGCTTGAGTGGACCTTGCGTTCAAACCGGTAACGGCAGTATTAACACTTCCAACTTCATTAAGAGCATTTCGTATTTGTGGAGTCCTTCCTGACGCAGGTAATGTGTTTACTTCTCTTCGTAAGACATTAAAACTCAGTTGAGCTCGTGCTTGCAAATTAGAGAAACTAGCTAAAATAGTACCTTGGTTGTTAAGTTCTTCTTCAAACTCTTTCATCCCTTCAGTAAGTAACTCTTGATCTCTCTTACTCACTCCTTTTTTAATTTTTTCTAATGAGCTTAGTTCTTGTTTTGTTATTTTAGTCATAACTTTAGCTTCCTTCTCTCTTCTTAATCCGGTTTGCTTACCTACTTCTGCCGTTGCTGCCCCTTCTCTAGATTTAGCCCTATCGGTGCTACCTCCAAAGTGAGAGGTATAAAGGGTTGTATACGCTCCAATCGCAAGAAGAGCTATTAAAATAAGAAAACCAACAAAACCACCAATTTCAATAATATCTCCTAACAAGCCTCCAAAAGGGGTGAATATAGTTACAATAACTGCCAAGGCCACAGAAAACCATATGGCCATAGTTCGATTATCTTTAAAAACCGAAAGTCTAGAAGAAATAGCAAAAATTAATGTATAGAATACTATACCTATTGCTAGAAAATATCCAACAGTATTGGTAAACCCAGCTATAGTGAATTGGGCAGTAAATAGCCAATCAAAGAAACTACGTAATCCGTCAATAATCTGATTTCCGCCCGGAGACGCTTGAGCATTAACGGTAAACATTAAAATTCCAAAAAATATTATTAAAAAAGCGAAACTAACCACCAATCTTTTTCCGTTCATAAATAAACCACCTTCATAGTTTTTAAAATTTAAAGCACCCTTACCTATTTAAACTTTTCTGTCTAGTCTTATAATATGTTCTCTTTATTTAAAAAGAAAGTAGTTCTTCCTAGTTCTTTTGACATAGTGGGGGACATTATCATTCTAAACAAAGAAGTAAAACATCTAAAACAAGTAGCCAAAGAATTATTAAAACGGCATAAACACGTAAAAACCGTTTTACTTAAAACCGGAAAGTATCAAGGTAAATTTAGAACACCGAGATTAAAAGTTATCTACGGAGAAAATAAAAAAATAACTCTCCATAAAGAGAATAAAGTCACGTTAAAGTTAAATGTAGAGAAATGCTATTTTTCGCAAAGAACCGCTTCAGAACGGTTAAGAATTGCTAAACAAGTAAAACCCAAAGAATCCGTTTTAGTGATGTTTTCAGGGGTCGCAGCCTTTCCGCTAGTTATAGAAAAAAACGCCAATCCCAAAGAACTTTTAGGCATAGAAATTAATCCTATTGCCCATAAATACGCAGAAGAGAATTTAAAACTAAATAAATCCAAGAAAATAAGATTAATTCAGGGAGATGTTATAGACATCCTACCCAAGATAAGAAAGAAATTTAACCGTATTATTATGCCGCTTCCCAAAGATTCCATCACTTATCTACCTTTAGCCAAATCAAAATTAAAAAAGAACGGAACGATTCATCTCTATGTTTTTGGAGAGGAAAAAGACATTCCCCTATTAAAAAAACAGTACAAGACAAGAAAAATTATAAAATGTGGTCAAGCGTCTCCAAGAGTGTATAGGTTATGTGTGGAAATAAGCAGATAAGTTTATTCCGCAAGCGAAGGATATTTAGTCTTCCCTGTATTAACAATAAGGATCTTTTTATCACTAGGTATTTTGTTTTTTATCTGAAGAAGGAGAGCTAATCCAGCAATACCCGAGGGCTCACATTGTATTCCTTGTGTGTTTGCAATTTTAATGGCTTTATCTAAATATTTCTCTTCTAAATTATAAACTTGGCTCATTTTTCCGGTAAGGCCCGCATATCTATAGAATTTTATCCACTGTTTTGAATAGTTAGCAAATGGCAAAAAAGGTGCATATAGCTTATCGGCTTTACTTTTTGGGTCTTTGGTGGTCACTCCAAGAATAGAGGTTTTTTTGAGTATCTCCTTATTACCAATAAATCGCGGATCTCCTATTTTGTAATTTAATTCTTTTTTGATAATGTTCATTATGTTTTCATAAAGTTGGCCAGTACCAAAAGGAACAAAAATATATTCAGCGTCATTATTTATGATTTCGTAGCTTAGCCAGTCATAAAATCTAACCGTTGGGTCATAAGCCGCATTTGAAGTAATATCAAATCCCTGCTCATTTTTTGTGAGACGTAGGATGTCTTCCCAATTAAAAGTCCCTCTTTTAAGATCTTCTAAGAAAATTTTACAGCCTATCTCTTTCAAGTCGTTTACAATACTGGGTTCTGTTTGAGAATTCATTAAAACATGCAGATCGGGTAATCCATACCTTTTTAATTGGGTTTGTATCGCAAATGCCGCGGAGCCGGAACTAAGAATAGACAAACTAGGTAACTTATTAATTATTCCTACTTTTTTAGATATTAAAAAATCTTTGTAAGTGACCACTATTTCCCAAGCCATTCTGTCTTTATGCGTTCCCGTGAAATTATGACTCTCGTCTTTTAACCAAACATTGGAAAATCCTGGTACGTCAACCTTATAAGTGGGCGTAGCAGGAAATTTAGGTGCATCCGGTGGAAATTCTGGCTGTGAAGGATCATTTTCGGAAGCAATAATAATAGAGTTTAGTATTTTCTCTTCCTCGTTTGTTAAAACCATATTTAGATCCCTTCTTAGTTTATTATAAATCTTTCTAAATTCTTTCTGGCATTCTTCATACGTTATAGATCCACAACATTGAATCTTGTTTCATTTTTAAGGAAAACCGGTATAATAGCCGTATTTTCTTTCTGTATCAATTCATGGGCTAGTGCTCCAATGGTATATTTAGAACTAGTCTCTTCACCTTCAATTCTAACCTTCTGAGCTGTATACGCAAGATCGTCTATTGAACGGTTACGTAGTTTATGCCCAGAATAATTAGTTTTACCATCCCAATCCTGAAAAAATTCTAATTCTTTTCCGGGATCAAAAACGCCGAAAAGTATTTGCAGATGGGCGAGGTTACGGTATGGTCCAACTTCATCCGAATAAGAACATGCTTGACATTCTATTGCACCAACATACAACGCCCTGAGTATAAGTCTTTCTTCATCTGAATATTCTGAAAGATCTTTTCCCCAGACTCTAGGCATGAGGATAGCTCTTTGGGTGTAAGCATAAGGTAGTAATGCTTGCACACTTGTTCTGCGAATAAAATCAAAATCATTATGATTTAAACGACCACCTAAAATAAGCTCATCCCTTTCTATTCCGTTTATAAGATAACTTTGTCGTCTTAAATCAAAACTACCAAAAGAAGTTTCTACTGTTATTTCATCACTTCTTTTTGATAGGATCTCATTCAGGATCTCTTGTTCTCTTGGGGGTAGTCTACTTACTGCAACATTTGGTTCTGCGGCAGTATGAATAAAACGAAATTGTCCAGCAAAAGCCTGACGATAATATTGTTGTCTAACGCGTTCATCAGGGACATAGTCATAAAAATATTTAACTGCATAAGACCCACTTAAAGAGATAGTAGATTCTCCGCCCCCTAATAAGATTCCTTCGCTTCCTTTTGTTTGAAAAGGCGAAAGATTTGGGGTAAATTTTCCAGTCTTCTTATCGTAACTAAGGTAAATTAATTGGGATTTCGAAATCTCCTGCGCATTGGCTATAATGCGTTTATATTCATTATCTAAATCTGAAACTCCTAAAAAATGAGTAACATCCCTAATAGCTTTATCTTCTTGTGTTTTTTCTTCGACATAGTTATCGGCCCTTAATGGTTCCAATAACTCTTCTAGTTTAGCACAATTTCTTATTTTTTTAAGCGCAGTAGCTTTACTGCCTTGAAAATATTTATCTAAAAGTTCCCTTCCCAGATCAGACTCCAACTGTCCTCTAGCACGCAATGCTAAAAATACTGGCCCCAACCATTCTCCTTGAAGATCTTCAACAGGTCTGGCATATTCTAAGCTATACTTCACAGGTACAAATACTTCTCTAAATTCCCCCCTTGCTCCATATATCTCTTCTGGTACTGGAACATGATTTTTTAATAATTGATTCATAAAACCAAGATATCTGGCAGCCATTGTCTCAAGGTTAGGTGCAAGAACTAAATTTGGCCCAATATCATACAAAATATGTCCTGTGGAATGAACACTTATAATGTTCCCACCTTCTTGAGGCATTTTTTCAACAAGTCTATCAAAAAGAGAAACATCTCCCAATAGTATTGAACAAGATAATGCAGCGGTCTGGTTTCTATCTGTTTTGCGAAAATTAAATAAATTAGGGTCTAATACATAACCTTCTTTTATATTCTTCCATAAAAATTCACTTGCTTCCTTTTGAATTTTGCTTATGTCTTCTCCGCGTAAAGAAGCAGCACATGCCTTCTGCAGTACTACTTCTAAGCTTAAAAATTCATTTTTTTTGATTTCGTCGAGAGCGTTTTGTTCCATATTTATTACTATATAGTAACTTCTTTTATATATAAAATATCCCAGATAATTTATTTAATATTAAAGAAATATTTATATATTAGTTAGTAATTATTAAAAAGTATGGAGCTAGATTATTACGATAAAGAGATACTATATGAATTAGATAGAGATGCTCGGGTTACTCTATCAAAACTATCTAAAAAGCTTAGGAGGTCAAAACCGTTCATACTTCACAGAATAAAGAGGTTTGAACAAGGCGGCATCATAACCGGTTACACAGCCATAGTAGATATGTCTAAACTAGGCTATTTTACCTTTAGAATATACTTAGATTTACAGCAATCTACAGAGCAGGATAAATTAGAGATCATAGAATATGTAAAGAAACATAAACAAATATGGACAATAACCACCATACATGGTGTCTGGGACCTAGCTTTATTTTTAGGTGTAAAAAATATACAAGAGTTTCATGTTTTATGGGATGATGTGCTAGTTAAGTTGAAAGAAAAAATAAAAAGTTACAATGTAGCCATATACGCCCCAATATACAATTATAACCGTGTGTTTTTTTTAGACAAAACCTTAGTAAAAGAAGAAAGAATTTATGGTTTAGGGAAAAAAGAAGACATAAAAGAATTAGACTGGAAGATATTACAAATATATTCTCCTGCAGTAAGGCAATCCTCCTTAGAGATAGCAAAAAAATTAGAGATAAGTGCAGACACGGTAAGGGCACATATAAGAACTCTGATAAAGAAGAAAATAATTGTTGGTCATAAAATTGGATTGAATTTGACGGAATTAGGATATTTTTCATACCGTATTGATTTTGAATTAAATAACACAAAGAACATTAGAGAATTAATGAATTTCTGTAAACATCACAAAAATATTTATCAAATAAACAAAACTATTGGTGGTGCAGATTTTGAAATAGAAGTTATATTAAAGTCTGAGGAAGAATTAACAAAACTGATTGATGAAATAAAATCAAATTTTAAAGATATGATAAAGGACGAGATTTATTTTAGATTTTCAACTTTTCATATGCTTAACTACATTCCAGATTAATCTTACTAGACCAATATACTAAATAAACCTCTATCGTTTGTACACACTTATACATATTAATACATATATAAATCTTTCGGCTATAACCCCAAATCCAGCAATTCTTTCCTCTTAACTTTCACCGCCACCGGTTCTTCTCCTCCGTGCCAGGTAAATCGAGGTCTAACTCGTAGAGGATAAATTCGTTCAGAGTTATCATCTAAAATTAAAGCAGCCCCTCGTTCATGCGGCAAGTTATTTAAAAAAGTTAGAATGTCAGACGTTAAATAGCTCTGCATCATACTGTTTAAGGCATCAATATCTCGTTTAGCCGTTAAACGGTGACTTAATACAATATCACTTTGTGTCATGACGTCAGGATGAATTTCTCCTGGCTGTTGTGTAGCAAGTACTAAAGAAATTCCCGGTTGCCTTCCTTCTCGTAACAGTTGAATAAGCGCATCGGTTGCCGGCGTTTTTCCTTCTCTTGGGAACGCATTATGTGCCTCATCCAAAAAAAACCACACATAAGGAATCTCTTCTTTCTCATAATCCCTACTTCCAAAGCCAAAATAACTTCGTCCTTGCTCCACTGCTTCCAGTTCTTCTAGTTTTCTAGAGATCATTCGTTCCAAAAATAGACGTTTAGCAATAAATCCAATCACTAAATTCTTAATGCCCCAAGCACCCGTAAGATGAGTATACGCGCTAACATCGATAATCGACACTCTTCCTCGGTGTAATAAGCTCTTAATCCGAGTTCCTTTAGTAGAAAAAAGCCCCCACTGTTTTACTGCCAAAAATTTATTTTCTAAAGCATCTCGTACCGATCTCTCCGATTTAGTATCGGTTTGAATAAATTCGACTAGTTCGTCAATAGAGTATTCTCTTCCTTCTAAATGAGCAATGGCCTTCTCTAATAATACGCCCATAGGATCATTTAAAGAAACTTCAAAAACGTGCGCCCAATCTTCGGCGGTTAATTCACTACTCGTTAAAGAGAAAGAATGGTCCACTGCCATTCCTCGTCGTTTATAGTCTTTAAATTGTCCTTCGGGAACATAGACATCAATAGTTCCTAAGGCTTTAGGTTTTAATTTCCACTCATCGAGGAGTGTTTCATCTTTATAATTTGCATATTTCATAGTCCAAAATATCCCCATGGTATCTAAAATTACCGAAGCAATATTATGGGCGACCTCTTCTTCTAATTGGCTTAATTCTTCAGCAATAACTCCCAAAGAATGGCTATTATGGACAATAATATCGTTGGCTACAAAATTGTGGTACGCAGGAACAGAAATATCATACACAGTAGTTTTTTCTTCTTTCAGTGCTATAGAAACAATTTCGTCCCAAAAGATATCGGATGTAGCAAGAAGACGTAGTCCATTATGGTTTTCTGCTTCAGCCACCATTAACAATGTTCTTCGAGAGGGAGAGTATTTTATTCTTTCTCTCATGGCTTTAGGATGTTTATATCCCGCATGGCGCCCAATGGCTGCCCAGTTTACCGGTTTAAACAAGTTCCAGATCTCCTTAGGTATAGTATCAATATTAGTGTTTAATACTTTTTCAGAGATCTCGATAGTTGCAAGCACTTGTTTTTTTGCTTTTTTCCCAAAAAATCCAATCTCTTTAATAAATATAAGCGCATTCTCAGAATTAACAACTAATTCAAAGCTTCTAAACTCCTTGCCGTTAAGATTAATTTTTTTATGTCTCAGTTTAGAAAGTACTCCAAATCGTAATAAAAGGTGCTGCACTTGTCGTATTAGTTTCTCTGAAGATGAAGCATAAGAAATTTCCCAATAGTCTCCCGTCTTATAGATACTGCCGTCACAACTGAACAACCGATTTAAAAATAAGGACAAGAGTGGTTTTTTAAGCTTTATAATCTCTTGAGATAAGCTCTTTTCTATAGACAACTTCCCAAATAGACCATGTTCTTCAATAAGCTTTCGTATAGGCCTCTTTTCTAAAATTATCTTATTTCCTTTAACAAAAGTTCTTGTTTCTTTATCAAACTTAAGGAAGCTAGTATCAAGAACCTTATTCTTCCAGCCAGGATAAGAAACTCTGTAATGATATTTTTTTTCCTTAACCAGTTTGTGCTTTGGGTCTAGACATTGAAGAGACTCTCTAAATTCATTAACAATCTCTTTATCGCCATTAGAAAACTCTACTATGGCCTTAGTATGACCTTCTGCAATCAGATAAGCTAAAAGCTTAACTTTATACTCGGGAATATCTTCCTCCCCAAAAACAGGGATGCGTCGAGGAGTAGCAATTCTGGTTCCAACAGTAAGCTCTTGTGTCAGTTTCCATCCCCTTAGGGTAAACAAGGGGTGTTCGGGCGTTAATATTATTTCTTTTCCACTTCTTAGTACAACTTTTAATATTTTTTCAACGTCTCTCTTAAAAAATTCTGTTTTAGAGGTTTTCTCCATCTTAAGTTGGTCATTTAAGGAGAGGATGTTTTGATTATCTCCCTCTAGATCTTTAATGGGAGTCAAAGAGCCATCTTCTAGAGTAATTAAGCTATCTCCACTCAAACATTTCCCGCTACCACGTTTGCCCGTGATGAGTATAACATGTGCCTTAGCTACATCCAAATAAATTTCATTACTTAACGAAACGGTTTCTCCCATCTTGACATAACTTCTGCCGATAAATAGTATTCCTTTATCTCCTAATTTTTCGCGGTCAGAATCTGTTCGTCCAATTATAATTTTATAACTCATTTAGTTTATTTTAAGAAAAACTCTCTAATAAAGATTCCTACTTTTTCTTTAAATCTGCGAGAACCCTTTCTAAGTCTTGTGATATGACTTTAAATGCTTCAGTGACACGATCATCATCTTTTAACAATTCTCGTAGTCGCATAAGAATGCGTTTTGTTTTTTCAGTATCTAGTGTGTAGGTACTCCTATATTTTTGTACTACCTCTTGTAGTTCACCAATTAGTCGCATGGCCTCTTGTTCTTGTGGGGCAAACTTTTCTTGTTTAGTAATTAAAATCTTTAAGTTAGTAGCACTCTTTTTTACTAGCTCTTCCGCTGCTTCTTTTATTGCTTCTTCTCGATAACTCATCTTAGATATATTTTGAAGGATAGGAATTAATTCTTGTATTGCAGGGTTATTTCGTTCAGCAAGATTATAGTAAGTGTCTTCTCTAGGGCTTAAAATAGTAAGACCATCCTCACAAAATTGTTTCATACTAGTCATAAAACGGTTTTAGGAAAGAGGTATTATTAAGGTTATAGTTACTCCACTACACAAATATAATAGATTTTTTTATCCTAAGATAGAAACTAAGTCTCCCCCTATAAACCTTAACGTTCAAGCAATATAAAACCAAAAATAAAAGAAGCTAAAACAACGCCGAAGGCAATATAATAATGACCACTAACTAACGTGTAAACTAACTACATAATCTTTAAATAGAACGACAAACTCCCTTTATAAACTTATAAAAATGATTAATCAAGTCAAAACATTTGGATTTCTTACTTTACTAACTGTAATTTTTCTATTTATCGGTTCTTATTTAGCAGGCCCAACGGGGTTAACCATTGCATTAATTCTAGCGGTAGCATTTAATCTTTTAGCATATTTTTTCGCCCATAAATTAGTTTTGGCCATGTATCATGCCAAAGAAGCAGACCGAACGAAATATGCAGAAATTCACGAAATAGTAAAAGATGTAGCAGAAAGAGCATCGATTCCTAAACCTAAAGTGTACATTATTGAGTCTGACTCTAAAAATGCTTTCGCAACCGGACCATCTCCTAAAAGAGGAATAGTAGCGGTTACGACGGGAATCTTAGATTTATTAACCAAAGAAGAGTTAAGAGGAGTTTTAGCGCACGAAATTTCTCATATCAAGAATAGAGATATCCTAATTGGAACTATCGCGGCCATGATCGCCGGTGCTATTTCTTATGTGGCAATCGCAGCACGATGGACTGCCCTCTTAGGGGGCGCACGTGAAGACAGTCCAAGTGTCTGGGAGCTAATTGCTTTATCCATAATTACCCCGCTTATCGCGATACTCATACAATTAGCGGTTTCTCGTTCTAGAGAGTATCTAGCGGACGAGTCAGGGGCAAAAATAATTAAAAATCCAAATGCCTTAGCCGACGCATTACAAAAATTACATGCAGCCTCAAAAACAACACCCATGGAGACAAATCCCGCGACCGCGCATATGTTCATAGTCAATCCCCTAAAAGGATCAGCCATTTTAAATTTATTGTCTACTCACCCCGATATTAATAAAAGGATTGGTAGATTAAGAGCAATGCGGTTTTAGTTCAATCTTTCGGTATACCATTCCCTAAGAAATAATCTCTATTTTTCCAAACTTACCGGCACTTAACTGCTTTTCACCTTGGTACTCACTAACATAACCATTTACTACTTTAATCTTACTTCCAACATTGACCTTGTCAATTTCGTCATTCCATAACACGAGAATAATTTCACCAGAACTGTCCTTAGCAGAGGCATTGCACACTCTCCCTTGGTTACCGTCTCTTTCAAAACTCCTGACCTCTTTTTTAGAAGTTATAACACACTCTAAATGTACTTTACCCTGTCGCGGCTTTAATTCTGCAATCGTCATAAAAATTTCTAAAAATTTGCCCTATATAAATTTTTAGGTAGACAACCAGTCAGATTCATCCTGTTCTAATCCAAGATCATAAGAAAAATCTATATCATGTTTACTCATAAATCGTACATAAGGTAAAACCGTTTGCAAAGCTCGTTTAGTGGAACAGTGGGTAAAGGTGCTGAGTTTTCCACTAATACTAGTTCGTTTGCGATTAACAAGACTCCACAATCTAAAATTTTGTTTTGGACTTCGGCTAGGCCCCGTGTACGTAACTACCCCCCTTTTCTCTTTAGGTAAAGTGGACAAAGCAGCTAGTAGGGCCGTACTATACACTAGATATCTCCAGTATTGACGTTTAATGATTCTACCATAAAATAAGTCACTTAAGGAAATAAGTTCATAGGCTTTTCCTAGTCCAAGATCAAAAAACTCCTTATTAACATTTTCTTCAATCCAGTAGACTCCAATGTGCATATCTCCCCAAATAACTAAACTACGCCCACCGAAGGGATAAAGGGGAACATCTAAATTATTTAACGCAGTTAAGGAATTAGCAAAACTCCCCCCCTTAAACAAGGTAAGGAGCATTTCTTCTAGCTCTTCTTTATAGAGTCGTGGTTCAAATCCTTCTATGTCTAAAGTACCATTAATAATAAAGCTTTGCAAATCATTTAAGGCCGCTCGAGCATCTCCCTGACTATATCGAGCTAACTTTCTTAAGGTAGTTTCAGAATAAGAGACTGCTTGTTCGTCACATACTTTTTTTAGTAATACAAATAACTCTTCAATGCTCAGTTTATCAAACTTGACCAATACACATTTTTTCCTTAAACTATCTAAGAAGTCTACCTCGGGATCAATAGCAGTAATAACAAAAGGATATTTACTTCGTTCTAAAACATCAATCAATGCTTTAATGCATCCTCTGTCCTGCACGCCAGATATAGCATCAATATCATCTACCAGTATAAGTTTTCCTTTATAGAATAAACTTCGTTGTCGGGAAGCATTCCCTAATATTCTTTCGATAGCATCCGCAGTTCTTATGTCCGATGCATTAAGTTCTAATAATTCAAGTTGTAAATCTTTGGCTAGGACATAGGCTAGTTCAGTTTTTCCCGTTCCAGGAGGCCCAGAAATTAAAATTGCTTTCTTAGTTTGTCCCTCATAGTCTTTAACAAAATCGTAAGCTTTCTTAGCCGCCTTATTGTTGCTCTTAAAATCTTCAATACTTCTAGGTTTATACTGATTAACAAGCATCATGGTGAAGAGAATCGAGCTAATAAAGTACATAACTGAACAAACTCATCACTTCCTTCTACTAATCTAAACTCAATATCTCCGCAATCTTCAACTAGCTTTGCCTTTCTTTTTTCCTCAATGTCTAAGTCTAAGACATCCTGTTGTATTTGTTTTACTACATCTAGTCCACTCAATCCTTGTTGAAGCATAGTTTTTAACAGTAGTTCTCTACCTTTAATGAAATTTCCCGCTAAGGCTAATAGTACTACATCTTTAATTTCTCTAGGAGTAGTAGCAGAAGCAATTTCTCTTACCAGTTCTACCGTAACCGTTTTGTTTAGGGCAGCACAACTCTGTAATAAATTCTCAAACTTTCTTACATCTCCATGGGATATCAAATAGAGTTCTCTAAGTACGGTATCCTCCACGGTTAATCCCTCTTTCTCACTAATCATAGCTAAAATCTCTTTAAAATCTTCTTCTTTTAAGGGTTGAAATCTAAACACCGCGCACCGACTTAAAAGAGGATCGATAATCTTACTAGAATAATTAACACTAAGAATAAATCGAGTACTAGACGAATAAGTTTCCATCGTTCTTCTTAACGCATGTTGAGCCTCTCTGGTTAACGCATCCGCTTCATCTAAAAAAATTAATTTAAACGGTACTTCTCCCATCGCTTTAATTTTAGCAAAATCTTTTATCGTTTCTCTAATAACGTTAATTCCTCTGTCATCAGAACTATTTAGTTCTAAAAAGTGTCGGTGATACTCTTCTCCGTAAAGCGATTTAGCAATCACTAATGCCATAGTGCTTTTCCCGCATCCAGGAGGTCCAGAAAATAACATATGGGGAAGGTTTTTTTGCCCTATCATCGCCTCGATTCGTCTAACCAGTCTTTCTTGTCCCTTAATCTCCTGAAACGTTTTAGGCCTATATTTTTCGATCCAGATGGTATATTCGGAATTAAGCATGATCAGACTAAATATAAAGTGCTTTAAAAGATTACCGATAACGCGAAATAGACAATAAAATAGCAGTTAAGCTTAACCGGATTTGATAATAAGATATATAAACTCTTACTAGATTGTAAGATTTACCATGTATTTCCCTCAAAAAGTCGAGTCAGAAATCCTTGATTTCTGGAAAAAAAATAAGATTTTTGAAAAAAGGGTAGAAAAAAATAAGGGAAATAAGCCGTTTTCTTTTTTCGATGGCCCCATTACTGCAAATAACTCTATGGGGGTTCATCATGCATGGGGTAGAACCTATAAAGATCTCTACCAACGATTTAAAGCCTTACAAGGATATGACGAAAGGTTCCAAAATGGGTTTGACTGCCAAGGATTATGGGTAGAAGTAGAGGTAGAAAAGGATTTAGGATTAAATTCAAAAAAACAGATTGAGCACTATGGCTTAGCTAAATTTTCAGAGGCATGTAAGGCAAGAATAGAAAAATATTCCAAAATACAAGTAGAACAATCTAAAAGGTTGGGCCAATGGATGAACTGGGATAATTCGTATTACACACATACGGATACAAACATAGAGTATATTTGGAACTTCTTAAATAAGTGCCAAGAAAAAGGGTGGTTATATGAATCGACTAGGGTAATGCCTTGGTGTTTTAGATGCGGGACCTCGTTATCCCAACATGAATTGGCAGACTCCTATAAAGAGATTAAGCATCTGTCCGTATATGTTAAAGCTAAAATAAAAGGAAAGTCTAACGAGTATCTTTTGGTGTGGACCACTACGCCTTGGACCTTAAGCTCTAATGTTGCTCTAGCCATAAATCCAGATCTTACCTATGTTAAAGTAAAGAAAGGTCAAGATATCTTCTATTTATCCAAAGGTACAGCAAAAATTTTAGGAGAGGATAGCACAATTATTGACTCGTTTGTAGGTAAAAAGCTATTAAACCTAGAATATGAATCGTTCTACCCCGAACTTTCTCTTCAGAAATTTGCCCATAAACTAATTGCATGGAAGGACGTGGGAGAGGAAGAAGGAACAGGCATAGTGCATATTGCTCCTGGGTGTGGTCAAGAGGATCACGAGTTAGGTAAACTCCATCATCTTCCAGAAATTGCTCCGCTAGACGAGTCTGGTGTCTACTCTTCTAACTTTGGATTTTTAGCAAATAGAAAAGTAACCGAAGTAACGCAAGATATTATAACCGATTTATCACAAAAAGAGTTACTTTTTAAAACCCATGACTACCTTCACCGATATCCTGCATGTTGGAGATGTGGAACAGAATTAGTTTTCCGCCTAGTTGATGAATGGTTTATTTCTTCAAAAGAGATTAGACCCTTAATGAAGAAAGCAGTAAAAAAGGTTTACTTCTATCCGGAACATACGTCAAAATTAATGCAAGATTGGTTGAATAATATGGGAGACTGGTCTATTTCCAGAAAGAGATATTGGGGACTACCTCTTCCCATATGGAAATGTAAAAATAATCACACGACCTTTATTTCCTCAAGAAAAGAATTAGAAAAAAAAGCAGTTAAAGGGTTAGAGCAATTAAAAGAACTACATCGTCCGTGGATTGATCAGGTAATTATAAAGTGTTCAGAGTGCAGTCAAGAAGCCACGAGGATTCCGGAAGTAGGAGACTGTTGGTTAGATGCAGGAATCATCCCATTTTCTACTTTAAACTATTTAGACGACAAAGAGTACTGGAATAAGTGGTTCCCTGCTAACGTTGTAATAGAGATGCGAGAACAGATACGTTTATGGTTTTATTCGCTATTATTTATGGCAGTAACCTTAGAAAATAAAGCCCCCTATAAATCTATTTTGGCCTATGAAAAAGTACATGACGAAAAAGGTAAACCTATGCATAAGTCATGGGGGAATGCCATTTGGTTTGATGAAGCCGTAGAGAAGATGGGCGCAGACGTAATGCGTTGGATGTATACGAGCGCTAACCCTTCGTTTAATATTAACTTTGGATATACCCAAGCAGCATCCACGCAAAGAACGTTAACTACCCTAGTAAATGTAACGACTTATCTATTTCAGTTTGTTGAAGGGTCACCAAAGAAACCTAAAATTTTAGAAATAGAAGATAGGTGGGTTATGTCTAGGCTTAATTCAATAACTAAAGAAGTAACCGAATCTTTAGAAGAGTTAAAACCGCATTTAGCGACAAAAGCCTTGCAACAATTATTTGCCGATGAGTTGTCAAGGACTTACATCCAGTATATTCGTTCAAGAATACAAACGACCACAGGAAAAAATAGACAAGCAGCTATATACACCTTGTATCAATCATTGTTTACTACCTTAAAACTGCTGAGTCCTTTCATTCCATTCCTTACAGAACATTTGTATCAAAATTATTTTAGAAAGCACGAAAACGAAGAAAGTATCCATTTGTATACGTGGCCAAAATCTCTAGGCATAGAAAAATCCTTAGAAGAAAATATGGAGTGTGTTCAGCTAGTTATGCAGACAATATTATCCGCTAGAGAAAAAGCACAATTAGGACTACGTTGGCCCTTACCGGCAGCGACGATTCACACGAAAGATAAAAAGACCAAAGAGGCCGTTCACCAATATGAAGAACTCATAAAATCTCAAATGAAACTAAAATTATTAATCATTACTGATAAAGGGGCAGGGTTAGAGTTTAAAACAGGATCCGTATCTCTCGATACTAAGTTAAGTAAAGAGTTAGAAATAGAAGGCTTTTCTAGAGAAATTATGAGACATGTTCAAGATTTAAGAAAAAAAGCAGCATTAAAACGAGAAGATCGTATACGGTTATCGATTAAATCTCCTATAGACTTAACCTCTTTTGAAACAGAAATAAAAGAAGTAACGGGAGCTACAGAACTAGTGTTAGGAGATATGAAATTCAAACAGCAAGAAATACTTAAGATTAGAAACAAGGAATTTAAGATTAGTTTTGAAAAGGTATAATGGAAACTAGGGATTAAATCGATATATTTATATATCTTTAGTAGATCCATTTTTTAAATGATGTTATGGGGGAAATAAAATGGATAAGTTATACGCAAACGCAGTTCAATCGCAATGGGGGGCATTTCTTAGCCAACTAGGTTATACTGTTGAAGAATCAGACCCAAACCCGAAGCAAATAGCCGGCCAGGATGAAACATTTTTTGCTACGGTAGGGTACTTTAGAGATAACTCTCGGCTAGAAGGAGTAATTGTTGCAGATGCTAAATTTACCGCTTTCAATGGGAGCAGAGTACATGGTTGGGGGGTTTACTTAGTGGGTAATGATATTTCGACCCTTGAAGAAAAATACCAAGAATATTGCTTAAGAAATAAACAACCCGCAAGAGAATTCACAGAATTTATTGGTAGTTCTAAGCGCATTAGTATTAACGGCCAAGAATATGAGGGTAGAGCAATTAACTTTGACTGTCAAAAGTTATTTCCCGTTCTAGGTGAGGGTAATTAATTTCCCTTATTTTTTTTAATCTATACTAAACTCAGAAAAAGTAACTAATCAACTAAAAAAAGAGATAAGCTAAACTCTTTTGAAAAGATATAATGGAAAATATATATTAGAAACATTTATAAATTTTTGTATTATTTAATTCTATGTCCAATATACTAAGAAATGTAGCTCCAAGAGAAGATTCTGATCAGTTTAGGGTTGGTGTAGACTGGTTACTTCCAGAACAAGGAAGACCTTACTTATTAGAAATAAATTTTAGTGCACCCCATGGAAGAGAGGGATCATACTCAAGAGTACAACACTTTCTACAAACCTCATTAGATAAACTACATCAACACCAAATATTTGGAGATCTAATGCCGCCATTTACCGCAGATAATCAAAATTTTGATGCATTTAAACAGGGAAGAAAAGTTGTTTATAAGTCAAGAACCGGTAGCCAAGGGAGGGGGGTAAGTGTTTTAGACGAGCCAAAAAATTTTCAACCAGATTTTCTCGAAGAGTTTATTCCTCCAAGAGCTCATTCAAGGGGGGATAAAAGTTTTCCATACATTATTCGGTCATACCTAACGATTAAGGTAACTGGTGGGAGCATAGTTTGGGAACCAGAAAAAACGTTTAGAAAACAAGGTACAATAGCCATAGAAGATCAAGGAGATTCAAACAGTACCTATCGGTTAAACACTACCGGCTTTTTTAGTCGGGCAGAAAGACAAGATGCAACACCCGAAGAAGTCGAGCTTTGTTTGGCTATAACTCCAGAAATTTTTAGAAAAATTACGGAAGCTACTAAAAAAACGTGGGATCCAACAAAAATATTTGAAGGCGCCTTAATTGGATATTACTCTGGTTATAGTGTTCCCTCTTTTAGAAATTCTGAAAGTGTAATAGAAAAAACAGTTGAAGAACTGCGTAAACGAGGTTTTAATTTTTCTGGCTACGGGATTGCAGGAGGTTTAGAGAGAGCAATTAGATCAGCAGAATATGGTTCTGACCTAGTACTTTTAAGAGAGTGTCATAGTCTCAACGAGGACGATATGAGGCAATACTTCGAAATAGCTCGGAGTGAAGATAGAGATATAGTCCATCGTAGTGTAAATGGACGAGGAGATCAAGGACATATCTTTGAACGGTTTCCTTCAAGAAAAAACATAGCTCTTATTGGAGAAAAAACGCCCGAAGAACTTGCGGATTTGGTAATTAAGAACTATAGAGAAAGATAAGATAAAAAAACATAAGTCTTAAAAATAACCCACTCTTAACCTTTTTACCATGATTCAGTTAAAAACATCCTACTGGGAAACATTGCACGTTTTCGATAGACCCGTCGAAGGTAAAAGCGTTCAATTGATTGATTCTTCCCTGGAGGTACCGCAAGGAATGGATCCGGTTATTCGTGAAAACTGGGATAAACAGTTAGAGTCCAAAAGAACAGATATTCCATGCTCAGAGATAAAACCGTATCATTTAGATCGATCAGAAAATCCGTTAAACGCACTTTATTTAGGGGAAACTCCAAGGATGTGGCCTGGCCCTGCAGTTTCTTTAAAAGAGGTAAGAGTACGAGAAGGGATAGAATTGCATGTAGGACAAACCTTCTTTCCGTTTATAAACGGTCTTAAAGATCCAAAAGTCAGAGCACTCTATGAACAACAGGGCATACCACTACCAAGACCATCCTTAGCCATATGTACCTATGCATTAACCTTAGATGATAAATTAACCTTAACCCTAAGGGGACCTGCAACCAATATGTATCCAGGGAGATTATATGGTCAAGGAGGTAATCCTTTATTTACTAATACTTCGGTGATAGAACACCAAATAGAGGAAATGCAAGATGAAATTTTAGTAACTCCAAAAGAATATAGCCCGAATGATTTCCATTTTACAGGGTTAGTAGTAGACAGAGAAAGTCTTCCAGACAAACCAGATTTAGTAGGATGGGTTCCAATTCAAGTGGAATCAGAAAAAGTTCGTGAAAGAATCTATCAAAGAGGAACTCCCTTTAAAGGAAGGCCAAATGATGCAGTTGGAGTAGTTTTTGTCCCCGCTAAAGAAGAGAGTTTAGCCGATTATCTGGTTAATGTAACGCATCCATTACAATTTACTCCTCCAGGTCATGCGGGGTTAGTATTATACGGTCTAGCAAACTTTGGAGAGTCGTGGTCAAAATATATTCTTAGTAAACTAGAATAATCAACTTTATTAATTTAATAACTATACTTCTAGAATGGACTTTAATTGTGTTATTCCTGCAGCCGGGTACGGAAAAAGGTTATTGAGCCTAACTATAGACACCCCTAAGGCGCTTCTACCGCTTAACGAAGCAACGGTATTAGATCATATTTTGTCAAGATTATATGAATTACCTCATTTGGGGGAGATATGTATTCTAACCAATGAAACCTATTTCGAGAAGTTTAGAATATGGTTAAACCAAACGGAGAAATCTAAGATAACCTTAATATCGAACAACGTCAACGATAGAAACTTAGCTCAAGGGGCAAATAAAGACACGTGGTCTGCAATAAATCAAGTAGGGTGGCACGATAAAGATATATTGATCATGGGATCAGATAATTACATGCCAGAATCACTGGTAGAATGTTCAAAGTGGTTTACTAACGGAAAAAGTTCAGTAGTCGCAACCTGTGACTATAGTACTAAAGAAAAAGTAAAAAAACTAGTCGTCCCGGAAATCAATGAACAAAACATAGTAACCAATATTGTGGAAAAACCACTAGAACCCAATTCAACATTTGGCTGTCCGTTAATCTATTTCATCAAGAATAAAGATTTAAAATATCTCGAACTTTTAGCTAAAGAAGGTAGGGATAATATAGGGCATTTATTAGAACTAATTGTTAAGAATAGTCAATTAAGAGCATATGTATTCAAAGAGTTAATTGTTGATATCGGAACACTAGAAGATTATACAGCTATAATTAAAAAATAAAAACTTAAGGCCTATCTTGCCTTACCCTATAGGGCATTGAAGAATAACTATCTGTATCCTTAGTTCCCCTTGTAGGCCCACGACTTGAACCAGAACCGTATTGTTTTTCCGAGATATATGGTTTAATTTTTTCAGCCGGTGTAACATCTGGGTCATACTTAACCGAGTCAATTTTACTTTCTAAATTCATTTTGTTTTTCTCCTAAAAATAGTTTAAATAGAAACAAGACCACCTATTTAAGTCTAACTTTTTTATTTTCACCTCTAAAGAATAACACTACTTCTTTTAAATACCTTTATATACTTTTGCTCTACTGATACATCCTAATAGGGAGTTATTAACTATGGGTAAGAAAGAAGTTAGAATTGTAAATATTGTTGCGTCCACGTCATTAGAGCATGACATTCCTTTAATTAAATTAGCTGAAACATTACATAATACAGAGTATAATCCAGAACAGTTTCCAGGTTTAGTATTAAGAATTCGAGAGCCTAAAACCTCAGCATTGGTGTTTAGTTCAGGAAAAGTAGTCTGTACCGGTGCCAGATCGATGGAAGATCTAGAGCGTTCTATTCAAGAAATTATTAGACATATCGAAAAAATAGGAATTAAAATCATCGTTAAACCTAAAATCATTGTCCAAAACATGGTAGCTTCAGGCCAAATTGGGATGGATTTAAATTTAAACGCCTTAGCCATTGATTTAGAAAACACCGAATATGAACCAGAACAGTTTCCAGGGTTAGTATATAAGTTACCCGGAACTAGGGCAACCTTCTTATTATTTAGTAACGGTAAGATTGTATGTACGGGTACACGTTCAGAAGCGAAACTAAAAGAAGCTCTTTCAAAGCTTGTAATCAATCTTAAGAAAGTTAATAAGAAGTAGTATCTTTCTCTTTTTTTATATAAGGGGGTAAACACGTTGCAACTAGAAGCAACCCGACAAATAGAACTCTTTAAAGAATTTATTGAAGAAGAGTATAAAGAAAAACTCTCCAGCCTAGTAGAACAAGGAGAAAAATCATTAGTTTTAGATTTTAAGAAATTAGCCGCGTTTGATCTAGAGCTGTCAGAACAATTGTTAATTTACCCCGAAGAAACCTTAAAGGCTGCAGAAATAGCCTTAGAACAGTTTGATTTTCCCGAAGGTATATTACTAAGAGTTAGAGTACATAATCTACCAGAATCTCAAAAAATAAAGATTAGAGACATTAGAAGTAAGCATCTAACCACATTAATTGTTCTTGAGGGAATTGTACGTCAAGCGTCCGACGTAAGGCCGCAAGTAATTTCCGCACGCTTTGAATGCCCTTCATGTGGAAATGTTCTATCCATTCTTCAATTAGATTCTAAGTTTAAAGAGCCCTCTAGATGTTCGTGTGGTAGGCAAGGAAAATTTAGACTATTAAGTAAAGACTTAGTGGATGCACAGCGATTAGTAGTGGAAGAAGCAGCAGAAGATTTACAAGGTGGGGAACAACCTAAACGACTTTCTATATTTTTAAAAGAAGACATGGTAGATCCTAACATGGAAAAAAGAACCACCCCGGGAAGTAAGGTTCGGGCTACAGGACTCGTAAAAGAAGTTCCGATCCAACTTAAGACCGGGGCCCAGTCCACTAGATTTGACATTATTTTAGAATCTAATTATGTAGAATCTATTCAAGAAACCTTTGAGGATATAAAACTGTCTCCTGAAGAAGAAAACCAAATTGTAGCATTGTCAAAAGATAAGCGGCTGTATGAAAAACTTATTGCGTCCATCGGGCCTTCTATTCTAGGTCATGAAGACATTAAAGAAGCGTTATTAATTCAACTGTTCGGGGGTGTGAGAAAGGTAAAGAACGATAATACCGTTATTAGGGGAGATATGCATATACTCTTAGTTGGTGATCCGGGATGTATTGCCGGAGAGTCCCAAGTAGCCTTAATCTATAAAGGAATGGAACAAATAAAGAAGTTAGGAAGTAAACATAGGCAGCCTATAAAAGAAGCAGTCACCCAAATAAGGAGAGGACCAAAAGATAGGTATTATGATTATGCAACGGTTTTTCAGCATTATCGAATGCAGCCCGTTCTTAAAGTAATCACAGAAACCGGAAAAGAAGTTATTTGTACCTATAATCAGCCGTTCTTAACTAAAGAGGGCTGGAAGAGGGCAGACGAACTAAAAGCGGATACAAAAATTAGAGTTATGCCTAAAATTCCCAATATGAGAAAATCCTTAGCCTTAACGGGCTTTACTACCTTTGAATTGTCTCCTAATGAAAAGGAATCCTCCCTCCCCGAAAAATTTACAGAAGAGTTAGCAGCCCTATGTGGGTATGTTGTAGGAGACGGGAGTATTCATTCTAGTGGATACAGAGTAAGCTGTTATGTTAACGAAAGTGAAAGTGATTTGGTAGAACCGTTATTACAGTTATGGAAAGAAACGTTTAATGTTACTCCACGAATATCCACTGCAGAAGGCCAAAGAATAAAAACGATTGATGATGGAACCGGGTTGTTGAGGCAAATTGTTTCAACTCAAAAATTATATATCTTAGAGATTAATCAAAAACAAGTAGCAACTTCTTTAGTTCTATTGGCAAACAAACGCGTCCCTCAACAAATATTTAGCAGCCCTAATCGAGTAGTCTCTAGGTTTATCAGTTGGCTTTTTGAAGCAGATGGATGCGTATTTGCAAAAAGAAGAACGGCTATTCAATTAAAGTCTAGAACGCCCGAGTTGTTAAAAGAAGTGCAGCTATTATTACTCTATTTTGGTATACACTCACGAATAAACGAAGATAATCTATGTATTCGTCGTTCTAGGGATATAGAATTATTTGCAAAACATATTGGATTTAATTCACAAAAAAAGAAAAACGCGTTAATCCACACGTTGGAAGTAACCAAAGAAAAAAGTGAGGTTCAAAAAAGAAAAAGACCGCAACGATGGGAAAAAATACGAGGAATAATTCCCTATGGACTTAGAGATGTATATGATTTTGAAGTTCCTAAACGTAAACAGTTTATAGCCAATGGGATTGTTTGTCATAATTCAGCTAAATCCACCTTACTCACCTTTATTGCCAAAGCCGCACCAAAATCTCGGTATGTTGCCGGTAGATCAGCGTCGGGAGCAGGAATAACGGCATCGGTAGTTAAAGATGAATTCTTAAAAGGATGGGCCTTAGAAGCAGGAGCCATTGTACTAGCCAATAAAGGTGTTTTGTGTCTCGATGAGATGGACAAGATGTCCGATGAAGATACCTCAGCCTTACATGAAGCCATGGAACAACAGCAAATTTCTATCTCAAAAGCTAACGTTCAGGCAACGTTAATAGCACAGACAACGGTTCTAGCAGCAGCTAATCCTAAACTTGGTAGGTTTGATCCGTATCAGCCCTTAGCCACCCAAATTGCACTGCCCCCAGCGTTAATTAATCGTTTTGATCTTATTTTTCCCGTTAGAGATATTCCCAATAAAGAAAAAGATGAAAAAATCGCGGCGCACGTTTTAAAAATCCAGCAAAATCCAGAAGAGATTCATACAGAAGTGCCTATCGCACTATTAAGAAAGTATATCACCTATGCTAAAAAAATAAATCCTAAATTAACGGAAGGGGCAGTAGAAGAGATAAAACACTTCTATGTTAGTTTAAGAAACTCTAGTCATCCTTCAGAGGGAGAGATGAAGGCCATTCCTATATCGGCAAGACAGCTAGAAGCTCTGGTGAGGTTAGCAGAAGGATCCGCTAGAATTAGATTATCTAAAAAAGTAATGAAAGAGGATTCCCAAAGGGCAATAAGGTTATTAAAGCACTGTTTAATGCAAGTTGGGTTTGATGAAGAAACGGGTCAATTCGATATTGATAAGCTTTCAACAGGAATACCGGCTTCGCAAAGGAGTAAGATAGTAACTATACGAGAGATTATATCGAACATAGAAAAGAAAGGCATAAAAACTATACCCATTGACGATATTTTAGCAGAAGCAATGGAGCATGGAGTAGAAGAAGATAAAGTAGAAGAAGTATTAGAAAAGTTAAAACGTTCAGGAGATATATTTGAGCCTAAGCCTGGGTTCATCCAAAGAATATGACAGAAACAAAGAAAAGACAGACGGCGTATCAGGTATGGATTTCAGAGTTAATCATAAATCCCTATATCAAACAAGAGGGAAAGTGGGAATCTAACTATGTGGAAATTAAGGATAAGCAAGTGTCTAGAGTTAACCTTATTGCAACGGTTATATCTAAATTTAAGTCAGAGGATGGGAGTTATGTATCTCTGGTGATTGATGACGGAACTGCAGGTATTCGTGTTAAAGTATGGAGAGAAGATACCCCGATCTTAGAAAAAGTAGAGCCAGGTAATATGGTCAATGTAATAGGAAAAATACGAGAATTTAATGACGAACGTTATGTCCTCCCTGAAGTGGTTAAAATCTTAACCAACCCCAACTGGGAGCTATTAAGAAAACTAGAGTTACTAAAATTAGGTAAACCTCTAGTGGTAAAAGAAGAGAAAAAAGAGATTAAACTTCTTAAAGAAACTATTACTAAAGAATCTGAACCCCAAGAAGAAGTCAAAGAAAAAATATTTGAAGAAGAATTTTTTGAGGAGACAGAAGAAGAGAGCCCACGGCAGAAGATATTAAGTATTCTTATTAAATTGGATCAGCCAGGCGGTATAGAAACAGAAACCGTAATTCAAGAATCTAAAGTAGAAGAATCATTGGCGGAAAATATCTTAGAAGATTTAGTAAAGGAGGGACAAGTATTTCAACCTCTTCCCGGCAAGGTAAAAATTATTTAGAAGGAATCACCTTTAAAGTTAATTCTGAACAAACTGCCTTAATTTTCAAAAAATCTTTATCTTTAGTAAGCAACACTTTGTTATGATTAATACCTATGGCCGCAATAAGTATATCAATTGCACCTACCGGAGTTCCGTTCTTTCTTAAGTTTTCTGCTATATAATTAAAGAGAATTTTGCAAAACTATCTTTTTGAAAAACTTCAAGGCTCAAAACACCAAAATTCTTGAGTTCCACAGGAAAAAATCGAATTATTCAAACTTCTCTAAAGTAGAATCCTTCAAAGAACGTATACTTTGTGGCATGCTCTAAGAATCTAGGTATAAATCTTATAAATAAGTAACGTTTATAAAAGCTTTGTTACTCATAAAAGTATGTTAGACTATGAACAATTATTGGAAAAAGCGCAAAAAAGCATTCCCGAGACTGCTAGAATTTCAGAGCGATTTGAAATCCCTAAAGTAGCCGGTCATATCCAAGGAAGTAAAACAATAGTGACGAACTTCAACGCGATTGCCAGCGCTTTTGGAAGAGATCCTGCCCATCTACTTAAATACCTGCAAAGAGAGTTAGCCACCCCAGCAATAATTGACAATCAGCGGTTGATTCTAGGAAGAAAATTAAACTCAGAATTAGTTAATCATAAAGTTCAACAGTATGCAGAAGAATTTGTCTTATGTAAGACGTGTAAGAAGCCGGACACGAAGATGGAAAAAGAAAATAAGGTGCTGGTAATGAAGTGCCAAGCATGCGGGGCAAAAAACCCCATAAAGTCTAGAATATGATCTTAGTAAAAATTCACCAGGACTTTAGAAGAAGAGAGCGTCAAGTGTTTGCAATTTGTGATGCAGAGTTAATAGGTAAAACAATAAAAGAAGGAGATATATCGCTAGAGGTTACAGAAAGGTTCTATAGGGGAACACCTTACGCCCAAGAGCAAGTGGTAGAGTTTATGCGAGATGGAAATAATCTTAACATGGTAGGAAAAGAATCTATTCAATTAGCTATACATAATGATATTATAGAGCCATCTACGATTAGAACCCTACAAGGGATACCCATAGCCATGATCTATAATGGTTAACCCATCTTCTCTTTATACCAACGATAAGTATTTCCAAGCAATTCTCCAATTAAGGCCAGCTACTGCAGAGATGGTAGATTTTGTTATGAAGCAGTTAAAGGAGAATAAAGTTACGATAGGAAACGTTATAGAAAAAAATGATGGGTTAGATCTTTATTTATCCGATCAACGTTTTACCATAGGGTTAGCAAAAAAGCTAAAAAAAAGGTTTAAAGGAACAGTAAAAATAACACGGTCTATTCATACTAAAAATCGTCTAACCTCAAGAAATGTGTATAGACCAACTGCCCTTTTTAGATTAACCAAACCTTTATAAAACAAGTAAACTTTTTATAGGTATGGAAAAAAAGCCGTTTTTTAGAAATCAAGGTTCAATCGAACCGGAATTAATAAGAGTTAGAACCCCCCGAGGTAAAGAGGTGTTAGGAGTGGTAGAACAACGGCTAGGTGCATCAAGAATGAAAATTTCGTGTATTGATGGAAAAACTAGAATTTGTAAGGTACCGGGAAAATTAACTCGCTCGTTATGGGTAAGAGAAGGAAATACCGTACTAGTAGAACCCTGGGAATATGGGGGAGACGAAAAAGGTAATATAATCTATAAATATTCTCAAAGTCAAGTGCAGTGGTTAAAAAATAAAGGATTCTTAAAAGAAGTATCGGATCTACAAGAATTTTAACATGTATCAAGAATTTATAAAAATTCCAAAAGAGAGAATCGCAGTTCTAATTGGTACTAAAGGAAAAGATAAGCGTTTCTTAGAGAAACATACCCAAACGAAAATACAGGTCGACTCTAAAGAGGGAACGGTTACACTAAGTGGAGAAGATTCATTTCAGTTATTTCTTGCAAAGAACGTAATTAAGGCAGTGGGTAGAGGGTTTAGTCCTAACGCGTCTCTAGAATTATTAGGAGACGATAAGATATTAGAAGTTATTAATATTCAAGAGTTTTCAGGTAAATCTAAAGATAAGTTCATACGACTAAAATCTAGAATTATTGGGTCTGAAGGAAAAGCCAGAAAAACTATTCAATTATTAACTAATACTAATATTATGATTTATGGTAAAACTATAGGCATTATTGGGGAAGCAGAGTCGGTAATAAAAGCTAAAAAATCTATAGAAACCTTACTACTTGGTTCTAAACATGGAACCGTCTATTCTAAACTAGAGAGATCTAAAAAATAGTTTCATATACTTTTTAAAGAGGATCTCTTAAATCTAGAGTGTATGGAAATTTACATTGATTCAGCTAATCTCGAAGAAATAAGAGAAGCAATCTCTTGGGGGATTGTTGCCGGTATAACTACAAATCCTTCTTTAATTAAAAAAGAAGTAGACGCTAAAAATGCGCCAGATCTTGACGATCTTATTAGAGAAATTCTTAGTGCAGCCGGCGCAAAGCCAGTAAGCCTCGAAGTAACGGGAGTAATTTATGAGGAGATGGTAAGAGAAGGGAGAGCAATTAAAAAGAGATATGGTGATCGAGGAAACGTCGTGGTAAAAATTCCAGTGAATCCTTCTTTAGGGACAGAAGATAAAACACAGTACGATGGATTAAAGACAATCCATACACTAGCAAAAGAAGGTATAGCAATAAACACCACCTTAGTGATGTCTCCCGAACAAGCTTTATTGGCAGCAAGAGCCGGAACAGCATATGTAAGCCCCTTTGCAGGAAGAATAGACGATTATTTATCAGAAAACTTTACAGATAAAAAGGGAAACAAACAAGATTATTATCCGCAAGAAGGAAAGGTAAACTCCACCGGGAAAAAGATAGAAGATAATGGTATAGTAAGCGGAGTAGATCTGGTTAGGTCTATCGTAGAGATATTTAGAAACTATAACCTACTAACCAAAGTTTTAGCCGCAAGTGTAAGAAATGCTAGACAGTTACGTGAAATGGCATTAGTAGGAGCAGATATTGCAACCGCCCCGTTCTATGTACTAGATGCGGCGATAAGGCACAAAAAAACCTATGAAGGAGCACAACACTTTAAGCGCGATGTAGTAACAGAATATGCAGAATTATTAAGATAAGAATAACCTCTAGGGGTAAATCAAATATACCTTTAAACTTTCCCAGTCGATCTTTTTCTCTTTTAAAAGTACAAACATAAATCCATTCTTTTTAATTAAAGTTTCTACCTTCGGAGTTAACGAGCTAACGACAATTAAAATTTTTCCGTCTTTAATTAGGTAATCTTTAGCTTTCTTCAAAAATCTTGCTAACACTTCGTTCCCTTTCTTACCGCCCGTAGTAGCTAACGCAGAATCTCTAGGTTCTTGTGGGTCTCCAGGCAAGTAAGGGGGGTTAAAAATGATTAGATCAAACTTACCCGTAACCTGTTCAAATAAATCAGAAGAAACGGCATTAATTCCCTTATCTTTACAATACTTAACTGCTTCTTCATTAATATCCGCCGCTAAAACGTCTTTAGTGTTTTCTAAGGCAGCTAACGCTTGAATGCCGGAACCACACCCCATATCTAATACTTTTCCTTTAGCGTATTTCTTTACTTCTTCTTCTAACATCCAAGAGTCTTCTGCAGGTTCATAGATCATAAGGTTAATGGGAAAGTTACTGCATAAAAAGTTAATTATTCTTCCATGGGCACAAAATGTCTGTCGATTAAAGGAATAGGTTTACCATGATTTATTATCCATTCTTTATCGACTAAAATATTAATCTGAGAACCAAGATCCCATGTTGGACTAGTATCTATTATTCTCGTTACATCAGGATACAAAAAATTAATAAGTTTAGCAGATTTAGAAGAGACCTCTCTTCCGATACCGATAGATCTCAAAAATACAGATTCTTCGTTTCTTCGAGTTCCCCCAACAAAATCAAAAGTTTCAATTAGTGAATATTCATACCCTCCGTCTACACTTCTTCTTGCAATTGAAGTTTCCCCTAATAAATTCCATACGTCTTGCGTAAGACTTATGTCTCTTGTTAAAATACCGCTTACAATTTCCCATCTTTCCTCTTGGGGGTGGTTTACATCTGAAAATGGCTTAAAACCGTTATAGGAACTAATTTCCCAAGTACCATCACCGTACCTTCCAATTCTAGCATCTTCTATGTGCGATATTAATCCATTCCATTCGTAATCCGTTAGCTCAACGGTCATTGGTTCTCCTGTCCCAGATAAATAACGCGCCATAGCTCTAGCACTTCTTTCATTACCACTAGTTATACGGTTTAAGAATCCTGAATGCATATGTTGAACAATAAAATTCGTTAAAGGAGATATTCCGGGCTTAGATCCTTCCATCCCGGTCGGATCCGTATACACCATCGGGTTATTCATAACATACGTATACCGATTCAACCGCTGACTGTTATAGAGATTACCGCTAAGCGGATCACTAGAAATAAACCTACCTAAAGCAAAATCATAATATCGGGCCCCATAATAATAGAGCCCCGTAGAAGCATCCCGTTCTTTTCCCGTATACGTATACCGTTCCTCGCCCGACGTATGAAGAGAATCCCCAAAGGGTTCATAGTCACTTCGATACACCGTTTTTCCTTCAGAATCCGTAACTAACGCACTAGAACTTAAGTGATCCGTATGATAATAACTAGTCTCTCCACCGTTTTGTTTACTAAGTAAGCCATTAGGACCATAAGCATAGACGGTAATGGATTGGGGCAGTGAGTCTTGCGGTTGTGTAGGAGCTAGTCTTAAGCCGGGAAAGAAAGACGAACCAACAACCAGTGCAGTTAAGGATAATCCCATAATAAAAATGAACACCCACTTCTTTGATAACATAATGATAAATAGAAATCAAGGATTTAAAAAGCTATTTAATAGCTTGAAAATATTCCTCAACTCGTTCTAAAATACTCTTTAAATAAATCTCTTTAATCTGTTTATTGAAAAGTACTAAAGGATCTTCAAATTCCGTAATTCGATATTTGTTTTTAATGCATTCAACTAAATAAATATCTTTTAACCGTTTTAACTGTCGTCGTACGTTAGAACTGGCAATTCCTTTTAAAGGAAGTTTATGTTTTTTTCTTTGTTTAATCGCTAACTCTTTTATCTCTTCAGACGTTAAAAACTTCTTCTTTTCGCGAACCTCTAAGAGAACTTGTAGAATATCTACCATAACATCTCGCGAATCTCCTGGCTGCAATAATCCTATAGACAAACAAAGTTTTCGTATTAAATCTCGTTTATTACTTGCATAAGGCTTTTCATAACGCCTAAGAGTGATTTCTGCCAAAGGCACATCTTTCGAAATAGTTTTAGGCATAGCTTAATTTCTGTAAGGGTTGTTTAAATAATTTTGGATACTCTAAAAAGATGAGGCGACGGTGTTAGTGGAGGATTAGAATAATTTATTTATTTGAACATCTTCACCTTATAACTGCCTAAAGGCTCTATCTTTGTCTATGAACCATTCTATGCCCTAAAGGGAGATTTTTAATCTAAATAAGGAATATAAGTACATTGCTTATTAATCTAGCATGGGAAATTACACAATCTACATCACAGATACGTTCAAGAAGGTATTTGCGTCACTAGATAAAAGTGAACAACAGTGGATCGAGAGTATCAAGAACAAACTTGAAGAAGAAATAACAGGTAAGGTTCTCTATTTCGAGTGGTTCAGAGAAAAGAAGTATCTGAACAAACGACTATATTTCTTGATTGACAAACCATCGAAGAAGATTTTATTCATCTCGTTTGCTTCAAAAAGGGATCAGCAAGAAATAATAAATGAAATCAAGAAAAATATGCACAAGTTAATGACTTATTTAAGAAGCCTTTAAATCGAACTTACTGATTCGTTTATGCCGAAGATCCTCTAGACTGAGTTTTAATTGAACAAGTGCATCATCGGCAATATCTGCTTTTTTTCTTAACTTTTCGTATTCTTCTTTTGCAATAGTAATCATTTTCATGGTTATAACTATACACATGACCCCTATAAATAGTTTCCGCCTTCCCAAAAGCGCGGTTTCTAGAGAAGCCTAGGTTCCATTTATATTCGATGACTAGGAAGATTATGTTTACTTGGATCAATTGCTTAACTTTAGTAAATTTCTAAATCCAGGAGTCCATTCATCCGTTATCATAAGAACGAAATCAACGGTCCTTATAACATAGGGAAACTCTTTTTTTAGATCTTCAATAATTTTATAATATTCTTGGTAACTGCTTACTACTAGCTCTAGTTCTATTTGCCATATATTTCTAATATAATACTGGAGGTTAGGGAGGTTAGACACATATGCGCGAAGTTTTGATTCATCTTCTCTTGTGTATTTATCTGTTTTGATTATTACTTTGTAGAGTTCTAATCCCAATTTATTGAGGTCAACACCTAGTCGGTATTGGATGATAATTCCTTTTTGCTCTAATTTTTTCAGTCTCCCTCGGACAATTATTGGTGTCGAATTAACTTTTTTTGCTAGTTCTAGTATGGGTGTTCTTGCATTATTAACTACATCTCCAAGAATAGAATAGTCGAGTTCATCTAATTCGTTAGGGATAACCTCTCCTGCAAACGTTGTCGACGAAACGATTTCATTAGTAAAATACATTTTTGAGTACTGTTTTACATCTAATAAGGTGTCCCCATATTCTTGAGTTATTATTTTTTGGAAGTTTGATAATAATTCATTTTTTAATTTATAAAATTCATAGTCATTCTTAGAGAAGATACCAAATATTAAATCCCATGAGCCAGAACATTCTCCTACCCAGTAAACAATACCTGAAGATTTAAGATATTCGAATAATTTTTGTTTTTCTTCAGGAATATTTCTAAGTTTTAGATATATCTTATAAATCTTATATCCCATCTTATGGGGGTTAAAGGAAGCATTAAAACTAGTGATTATTCCTCTTTTGACTAACTGATTTATCCGGTATTCTACTGCTTGTCTGGATTTCATAACTTTTTTAGCAAGCACCGTAGTGGGGATTCTGCAGTTTTTATCGAGTTCTGCCAGAATCTTCCTATCGGCCTTATCTAGCTTTATCTTAGTTATTTCTACCATATATTAGCTTATATTATAATTACTATATAAACTTTATCATTTATGCTCAATTTTTAATAATAACTTTAATATACTTATGATTACTACTAATAAGTAAGTAAATGGAGGCAATAAAAATGAAAAATATATTATTAGTAGAAGATAACGAAAGTTATGCAAAAGCTGCAGAAACTTATCTAACGTCTATGGACTATACGGTAACTGGGGCTAGAGACTACACCGAAGCAATGGCTAAATTAGATAGTTCTATTGATGGAGTTATTACGGATTTGTTTTTCCCAGAAACTACGGGAAGCGGAAACGTAGACTTAGGAAGGAGATTAGTTGAGAGAATTACTGAAGGTTATCGTAAACCCGAAGTTGAAGAAAGAGTATCTAAGGGGTTAAAAACTATAAGCCAAGAAATAGGCTTAGGCAATCCTAAGATACGAAAGTATGTGGGCTATCTCTTAAGAACATCCGAAGATCCCGTTCTTCAAGACATAATTAATTTGTGCAGAATAGGAAGGCAAGAATGGGCAGTAGCTATGATAAAAAGTATACCAGAAGACATGATCCCGCGGTATGGGTATCTAGACCTTATGGATGCAATGGAAGAATCAGAAGCTAATCAGCCTCTAGGGGTCTTAGTCGCAGAAAATGCTTATGAATTAGGTAAACCTTGTGTTGTGACAACTTCCACATATCATCATGGAAGATTAACCTCTCCCATATTCAATGCTGCCCGAGATGGTAAACTCACATTAGGGGGTAAGTATAGGCTAACCTTACTTGATGCAGCACCAGGCCATGAAGCTGCTAAGGCAGATCCTAGATTCTGGGCGCAGACAGTTGAAGAGTTAGAAAAAATGAATAAGTTTAGGGTTTTTAAAGAAGAGATATAAGCTCTTTTTTATTTTTTTATCCTACTTAATATTGCGATAGACTTCCTAGTTTACTACACCTACCCTTAAGAGTATTTAATAAAATAACAAATCGCTAAGGGTTACTCTATAATTTTAACAACAATCTTGCCTTTTTCGTCTCTAATCCTATATTTGTCTCCAATTTTTAGATTATACACATTATATTTAAGATATTTTTCATTCGGACAAAACGGAGGTAAATTCAATAAATCAAAGAGCTGTTTTCTACTTTGATGGCGAGTAAATAGCTTGTCTAAGTTTAAATTATCAATATCCTTTATAAAATAGGTGAAGTAAATGAAGAAAAATAAATAAATCACAAAGATAAAAGAATAAATACTGTTCAGGGTTAATACGGCAATAAGAAAGATAAATAGGGTTGAGAAGGTTAGTAGATTATACAAAAATTTCATTTGACCTATCAAAATTTTTCTTGAATATAGTTCTATGGTTTCTCTATTGTCTAAGAATCTAAAGAGCACATTAACCATATTATTAAATATCGCGGGAGATTTTTTACTAGTCATTTTGAATTGGTCTAGAGAATAGAATAACTCATTGGACCTCTCCTGGGTTTTTTGATATCCTTTTAGTGAAAATTCTACTTCCGCAATAATATAATTATCAAGAGCTTTCTTAAATGACTCGAAAAATTCTTTGTTAGACATATAAGCTAAATGATATAGGTATTGCATTTTGGAATTTATTAATGCCAACTGTTCTCTAACTTTGATATACCGATTCTCTATCAACCATAATAAAATAGAATTAAACAGAGTATACGTTAAGGTTACTGATACTAATAACGTTGCGAATTTTGAATCAATAATTATGTTATCATAAAACACTATAAATGCAGTCACGAATATAAAAAAGAAAACTAGGAAGGCATATTTATGGGCTTTAATACTCTCATACATTATTAGAGATTATATTCTTTGGGTTTATAAATGTTCATTTTCATTAATCGGTGATTAACCGCGTGAATTCAAAACTATTTTAAGAGAAAACTAAAAAAATAAAAAAGTTATTTCATTCTTTGTTCTAAACTTTCGTAAGCCTTACGCCAATCTTTGGTTTCAGCTTCGCTTGAATAATCTCCACTAGCATCGATTAATGGCCAACCTACCGAGCTGCACAGTCCATTGATCCATTCATACTTTGCCCCATGGTGGTATCCTGCCGTGTTTAACACAAAGGGAATGTCTGCTTTTTCTAAGAGCACCGCTAGACCAACTCCGCAGGGTTCTTGATTCGTTGCCATCGCCCTAATATGATCCTGTACCTGGGGAGGATAACTATCCTTAAGACCACTTGCGTCTGATTGAGGCATATAAATGTCTACAATGGCCCCATCAAGGTGATACTGCTCGTTTCGATGATTATACAAAACAGTCCAAGCTTCATCATAATTTTTGGCATATACGATGTCTACTCCTTCCAAGCCCCGGAAAAATTCATCTGCATCCGTACGATGTTTTTCTCCATCTTCTACCACTAATATTTTTCGTGTCATTTTTAATTTCTCCTGTGGATTATATCCACTAATAAGTAGTAATTATTGGCTTATATTAATGTTTGTGGTATACTACTATACCATAATATTTAAATACAGGTTGCCCATCGTATAAACCATGGAACTATCTGAATTAAGGGAGCTGAATTTTACCGAAGGCCAAATTAAGGTTTACACCGCTATCTTGGAGCTAGGTATAGCAAGTATCCAAAAAATTCAAGAAAAAACTGCCTTAGAACGAAGAGCAATTTATGATATTTTAAACAAATTAATTGAGAAGGGGTTTGTGACCTATACCAAAGAGAATGCTAGTCAAAAATACCAATGTACCCATCCTAGAAATCTTAAGGAGGCAATTGAAACTAAGCAAAAGACGCTCCAAAATCTCCACCAAAAGCTCCCGCAAATAGGAGACTTATTCAATTTTAATCGTCCTGCAATTCGGGCAGAAGTCTATCGTGGGAATGAAGCGATGAAATCACTGCTTAATGAAGCATTAGATAGTGATGCAACCTATTGGATTGGAGGAAATAGTGGTATAGAAACGTGTTCGCAAGAGATGCAACTGTGGTTCAAACGCTGGACCAAAAAAAGAGTGGAACTAGGAAAATTTATGTATGACCTTGTAGACGTGGGAACATATTTAGAAGAGTTTAAACCCGATGATCTGGTTACACATAAAAAATATCTTTACAAATACTGCGCATTGCCTAAAGATTTACAATCTCCTATGGTGATTATCCTCTTCGAAAAAAAAGTGGCACAAGTGTTATGGAGTAAACAATCCTTTGCTTTTGTTATAGAGTCAGATGAAATCCACAAAAGTTTTATGAAATATTTTCATTATTTTTGGAAAGATCCATGGTGAAGAAATCTTGTATCACTTTTAGCTGAAACAAGTTTTATTAAGACATACTTTTTTACAAATATGCAGTAAAGTAAGCATTCGTAGATAGTAAGACTGGTGGAAAGTTTAAATTATATTCTTAAAAATATATATCTAAACACCATAATTATTTTAAATGCATTTATTAAAAATTAAAAAATGGATCAGGGAGTAAAAGATTTAGTAAAGGCAATCACCGAATTACAAAGAGAAAGAAAAAATGTAGGCAAAGTTAGTGAAGATTTAATAAACATCAATAGCGGGCTGGAGGCATTAAACGTTTTCTTAGTAGACAATAATTATTCCACTCCTGAGTCCCTTAAGAAGTGTAAAGAAGAAACAGATCGTGCCTTCGATGTTGTTTATAATACTGCAAAAAAAGCAATTAAAAAGTTAAAAGAACTTAGAAAAGCACAAAACTATCCCATTAAAAAACTTATGCAAGCATTAGAACGCATAGAAAGAGACGATTCAACGAATGAGCTAAAAAAAGATATCCGAATCCAAGAAATAATAGAAAAAAGAAGTTTATCTTTAGAAAAACTATGCAATCGACTGGTGGGCCTAATTAAATTAAAGAGAAATAAGGCAAGACATAGTAATATAATAATTGGGTTCATATCAGTGGTTCATGAGCTCCGTATTTTACTTATCCTCACTATAAATTATATTATTGCAGAACTAAATTCTGAAACCGAGCAAATTAAGGCAGAAATTTCTAACCTCTCTGACCAAATAGATAAATTAAAGGGAGAATAAGCGTAAGAGAAAGATCATCCAAATCTTTATAAAAAGAGTAATCTCTCACCTTCTATGACTGAATTAGTAGCTATTTTAACAACCGGAAAAGGCACCTGGGGCCACGTTAATCGATTAATTACCGACGGAACATGGGAAAAAATATTCTTATTAACCAATGAATACGGCAAAGAAAATTTTCAAGCCAATGAAAAAACAGAATTAGTCCTAATTAGTATGGTAAAAGGGACCAGAGAATTAAGAGACGAAATGCAGGAAGCATTAAGTAAAAAAGTTAAAGGTTCGGAAGTGGCCGTTAACTTTGTATCGGGTTCCGGTAAAGAACACATGGCCTTAATGTCCGCGTTACTAAGACTAGGAATAGGAATCCGTTTTGTGGCATTAACCAAAGACGGAGTAACGGAAGTTTAAAGATGGTGAATTTATTTAACGACGCCTTAAACAATATAGAATCTTTATTTATAAACGAAACAAGCTTAGATTTTGATTATATTCCTAAAGAGATCCCCTATAGGGAACAAAATCAGAAATATATTGTAGAGTGTATTAAGCCATTACTCCAGAAGCGATCTGGTAGAAACTTATTCATTTCAGGAAGCCCGGGAATAGGAAAGACTTCAGCTGTAAAACATATCTTTAGAGATCTAGAGATGGAAACCGATGAAGTTATTCCTCTCTATATTAATTGCTGGAAAAAAGATACCAGTTTTAAGATTATTAACGCTATCTGTGAAAGTATTGGGTATAAGTGGACCGTCAATAAAAGAACCGACGAATTACTTAAAGCCGCTCTAAACATTCTCAATAAAAAGTCTGTAGTAATCTGTTTAGATGAAGTAGATAAAGTAAAAGAGATGGATATTTTGTACAGTTTAGTAGAAGATTTACTCAGAAAAACAATCTTATTAATCACCAATAATAAAGAGTGGCTTGCCCAGCTCGATGAGAGAATACGCTCTCGACTCACCCCCGAATTATTGGAATTTAAGCCGTATTCCTTAGAGGAGACCAAGGGGATCTTAAAAATGAGGAGAGATTATGCCTTTCCACCCCAAGTTTTTGAGGAAGATGCCTTTAATTTGTTAGTAGAAAAAACGTTTACGTTAAAAGATATTCGTTCCGGCCTATTTCTATTAAAAGAAGCAGGAAACCAAGCAGAAGTAAAATTATCAAAAAAAATAACTAAAGAACATACCCAAAACGCCATTGAAAAGTTAGAGAGCTTTAAAATAAAGAATAGTGAAGATTTTGACGAATACTCAAGAAAGATTATGGATTTAATTAAAGCACATCCTAAAATGACGATTAAGGAGCTATACGAGGCATATCTTTTGGAGAAAGGGGATTTAGCCTTTAGTACGTTTCATAAAAAGATAAAAGAATTACAAAAAAATAAAATGGTGGATATAGAGGGAGCATCCGGTCAAACTCCCGGTATTGTCCAATATACAAAAAAACTAGTAGATTTTTAACTGGGTAAGGGTAAATTAGTTTCTATTGTTTCTCTTGTGTGCGCCTAGGCTATATAAGCGACTCTAACCATGTATTTTCTAGAAACCAGGAGGTGGTTCATATGTTTTGGAAAAAAACAAAATGGATGGATTGGAATGAATTTCAGCAGTTGCAAAAAGACCATGAATTTTTTAAGACCGTAGATGAAGAAGTGGCATTTAAAATGAACGACATAGCCAAGAGGCACGGCTTTTAACATGAAGTCGGAATACGATGTCTATAGGGAAGGGGATGTCTTGGTATTGGAAGAGGAAGGAATACTAGACGCTAACGATGCAGGCTTTATGCAGGGATATTTGTTAGAAGCCTAAGGCAGTTCGAGTAACGCGCCTCGTTGCCCGGGATTGATAACTAGGGTCTTCCCTATTTTATCTTTTTTCCCAAAACACTCATGAAAATGCCCGCATACCGCTAAAACCGGTTTAATTTTTTTAATAAACTGAGTAAAAGAGGTATTGCCCCGATGTCGATCTCCTTCAAAAAGAACATCCAAGTTAGTGCCATAAAAGGGAGCATGAGCTAAAAAAATGACTTTTTTCCCTTCAAACTGATTTTCTAGTTTCTTAGTAAAATCTTCAAACTTAGAATCCACTAAACAAAATCCTCCACCCCCATACCCAAAAAATAGATAATCTTCCTTAACAAGAATACGTTTATGTAGGTAGATGACAAAAGAGTATTTACTACAAACTTCTTTCATAGCTAGTCCCTCTTCGTGGTTTCCTGGTATCAAAATAAAAGGGATGTTTAGTGGTTTAAATTTTCGTATAACCTCTTCTAGTTTGGTTCCAAACACAGAAATGTCTCCGGTACAGATTAAATAGTCTGGTTTTTCTTTTTTAGCTTTCTCTAACAAAATAGAAATTGCTTTTGGATTAGCATGAAGATCGGTAAACAATAAGAGTTTCATATAATAAAAAAAGGAAAGTTAAGTTTTTATATCTTTCTGAAAAGAAAAAAAAGAGAAGAGTTATCTTCTCCTTGCTGTTGTAGCTTTCTTTCGTGTAGCTGTTTTTCTTGTAGTAGTTCGTCGAGCAGTTTTCTTTTTTGCAACCATTTAATATCACCTCTTTTTATTTAATTGTTAATAATTTCTGATAATAAAAGTATATAAATGTTTTGTTTTAGTAAAATTTACAACATAGAGGCAAATAATTTCTGAAAATTCATAAAAATTAATTTTTCAGTTTCTTCTATAGTAACTTTTTTTAGTTGCGCAATCATTTTTATGGTTTCAGAAACATACGCTGGTTCATTGATTACATCTTTGAACGGTGATTGATAAGGGCAATCCGTTTCTGTTAGTAAAGAAGACAAAGAAATATTATTAACTAACGTTTGAAAGTGAGTTGAACGCACAATGACGGGAGGTATAGAAAAATAATATCCATAGTCTTCACCTAGTTTAAAAAACCTTTTTTTACCCGTAAAACAATGTAATATTACCTTTTTAGCCCTAGAACTCGTTAGCATTTCAAATACCTGTGATTCTGCTTTTCGAGAGTGAATAATCAAGGGAATGTTTTTCTTTTCAGCAACATTAATTAGCCGTTCAAACACCAAGGTCTGTTTATCTAATTTATCAGTATGATAAAGATCTAATCCGGTTTCGCCAACGGCAACAATTTTTTGTTTAGAGATAAAGTCAATTTCTTCTTCAACGTCCCCCATGGTTAAACTATCAATCGGATGAATGCCCAGTGCCGGTTTAATCATCGAATATTTTTTAGCTAAGACTAAAGTATCACGATTGCTTTCTACATTCATCCCATTATTAATGATTACACTAACTTTGTGGTTAGTAGCATTCTTAAGAATAGCATCTAGTTTATCTGAAAAAACTTTTTCCGTTAAGTGAGCATGAACATCAACTAACATTTTAGAATAAGGTAATTAAAGGCCCAAATAAAAATAAAATTAATTTTAGGAGGTAAGGCCATAGGTTAATGAAGATTAATATCAAAGTGAAGACCGTAATAGTCATCCAAGTCTTATTTAAAATGCCTTGATGTTTAATAAACGTGGATAATCCGGTGTGCATCATTCTTCCTCCGTCAACCGGTCCTAATGGTAATAAGTTAGCTAGACCAATTCCAACGCTGATTAGAAATAACCATTCGAAGAGACGAGCAGTCCATAAGAGTGCAGAAGGCAAAAACCACCCATACTTTTGAATAACTTCTTCTTTAATAGAAGTAGATACACTAGAAATAAAAATGCCCATATAACTTTTCTCAGAATTATTAGGGTTACTTTTTGTAATAATACTAAACTCTTTTTCTGGAGTAGTAATAGTAATGCTATCTCCAGGCTTAGTCTTAGAGAGTAATTCGGTAAAACTGCTCGTAGTAGTTACGCCAATTCCATTTACATGGGTAATTACATCCCCTGCTTTTAATCCCGCTTCTGCCGCAGGTAACCCCAATTCTACCGTCACTACTTGTATTCCTTCATGGAGGACCATAGAGCCAGCAATAGGGCTAAAAATAAAAGCAGAAATAAGCAAAAACACTATTCCAGTTAATAGGTTAGAGAAGGGTCCAGCAGCAAAAACCGATAACTGTTTCTTCTTTGCGCTTTTTTCCATTTCTTTTTCATCGGGTTCAACAAATGCAGCCAAAATCGGTCCAAGAAAAGCAAATCCAGAAGAGTTTACTTTTATACCGTGCACCCTGGCTAAGATACCATGAGAAAACTCATGGATTGTTGCGACAATTAAAATAGATAAAATCCAATGCCAAAAAGAGAGAGAGGGTAGTCCAGGAATACTAACACCGGGTAAAACAGGTGCAATAACCGGAACGGCATTGTCAACCGTTAATAACATAAAAGTGCCTTTTACTAGGATATAAAAAATAAAACCCATCCCGATAAATCCTACTAAAACTCCTGAATAACCCAAGAAAGATAGTAATCGAGGAAAGGCCTTAGCCATTTTATCCATGAGTTGGATTCCTAGTTTAGTACGATACATAATAAAAATTTTTCCCTGGACCACAAACTTGTCTTTATGGGTTAGATAATAGAGAAAAAGAATAGCATAAAAGATTACAGCAAATAGTATATCATAGTTCACCATACTTTATTTTCCTTTCTTAATAGGCCGTAACGCTTTTCCCCCGCATTTCTTACATGAAGCTTTGCCTTGAAGGACCGTTAAGGGAGAAGTTCTTACCCGAGACTTACATTTTCTACAAATAAACACATTTTTAAACAATCTATTCATTGCTTCAGGAAATTTTGCCATTTTATTTTACCTGCCTCATAACTTTATCACCTAAAATAATCCAGTACATAACACTGCCGCCTTCTTTAACGTCACTTTTCATGTCCTCAGGTATCTTTAGATCAAAGGTTTCAAAGGATTCTGAATCCATAACGGTTGCACTGTCCCCCACAATAGAAAGTATCTGGGCGGATTTTTTTTCAACAAGAGGTACCTCAACTTTATCATGGCCAGGAAAAATTTTAACCTTCTTCTGACTATCAATCAGACCAACGGCTTCTACTCTACCCTTAGAATGCCCATGTTTTCCAGTTTTAGAGGTTTGAATAGAAACAATCTTACAGGCAATTCCATCCATGATAATATAATTACCTTGTTTTAAACTAGAAGCCTCTACTACTTTTTTATCCATAAGATATGAAGAAAAGATGTGCTTTATAAAAGTTGCGTTTGTCGAGGTCTAAATAGGGAGTTAATTTCACCTTGTGGACATCAAAATATCTCAATAAAAACCTTTTTAAATCGTTCTTTATTCTCGTATAAATATGGAAATTCATCATAACGATTTTATTCAAATAGAGTTCACTACTAAAATTAAAGCAACCGGCCAAGTAATAGACACCACTAATCCAGAAATAGCAAAAAGAGCAGGATTAAATAAGAAAAATATAAAACCTATTATTATCTGTGTGGGGCAAGGCAGCCTTCTTAAATCTGTTGAAACCCGTCTAGAAGGAAAGCCCATAGGACAACCACTAGTGTTAGAAATAGAAGCAGGACAAGCCTATGGTCAAAGAAATGCCTCTCTAATAACCGTTATTCCTGTTCTTAAATTTACCAAAGAAAAAATTAATCCTTTTCCCGGTTTAGTCGTAAATGTAGATGGTAAAATAGGTGCCATAAAAAGTGTGACGAGCGGGAGAGTAAGAGTGGACTTTAATCATCCTTTGGCAGGAAAAGATTTAGTCTTTGACATAATGCCCTTAAAGAAGATCGAGTCAAAAGAAGAGCAAGTAACCGCAGTAATAGGATCCCTATTTAATATACCAGAATCAGCTATCCACATAAAAGTAGCTACGGAAAGTATTGAGATCAATCTACCTTATTCAATTAAAAAAGAAGGAGAACAGATTTTAGAGGATCAGATTAAACAAGTGATAAAGGGAATTAAAAAAATATCTTTTACGTATTCAAAAATAAATGAGTCCGTTACTAACACACCTACCAAAGAATAATTAAACTTAAATACGAGATAAACTTAACAAAAAAAGGAGGTAAAAAAGGTGGATGGCTTTATAAACAGTATTCGGGAGAGGATAACTACCGATGTTCCCTCAGCAAAACAAAAGAAATCCAGTTCCATTGATGAGGAACTAGAACAGATTTTATCTCAACAAAAGGCAAAAATTAAAGTGGTGGGGTGTGGAGGAGCAGGAAATAATACCATTAACCGTATTTACGAAGTAGGTATTGTTGGGGCAGAAACCATTGCCTTAAATACCGACGCTCAAGATTTATTGTATACTAATTCTGATGTAAAAATACTCTTAGGGAGAGAAATTACCCAGGGGTTAGGAGCAGGTTCGATTCCTCAAGTGGGAGAGGAAGCGGCAAGAGAAAGTGAAAGCGATATTAAAGAGAAATTGCAAGGAAGTGACATGGTCTTCATTACGTGTGGTTTAGGGGGGGGAACGGGAACCGGTTCAGCTCCCGTAGTTGCAGAAGTGTCTAAAAAGTTAGGAGCGCTAACCGTGGCTATTGTTACGTTGCCGTTTGAAATGGAAGGTAACCGAAGGTATGAAAACGCCCTCTTAGGGTTAGAAAAATTAGAAGCTACGGTAGATACCTTAATTGTGATCCCTAATGAGAAACTCTTGGAGTTGGCTCCAGATTTACCCTTGCATACGGCATTCAAAGTAGCAGACGAAATTTTAACAAATGCCGTTAAAGGAATCGCGGAATTAGTAACTAAAGCAGGATTAGTTAATCTAGATTTTGCCGATATTCGAACGATTATGGGTAGGGGGGGAGTGGCCATGATTGGAGTAGGAGAGTCCGATACTAATAACCGAGCTATAGAAGCAGTAGAAAAAGCTATTACTAATCCTCTTTTAGATGTAGATATTACCGGAGCTAACGGGGCGTTGATTAATATTTCAGGTGGAACAGATTTAACCTTAGAAGAAGCTAGGCGCGTAGTAGAAACCGTAACCGAGCGGTTAGATGAAGATGCGCGAGTAATTTGGGGGGCCCAGGTGTCAGAAGATCTAGAAAAAACCATTCGTGTCATGTTAATTGTAACGGGTGTGCAAAGCCCTCAAATTTTAGGCGGCCACCGAAAGAAAAATAAAGCTAAGCATGCAGAAATGGAGAAAGAGTTAGGTATAGAATTTATAGATTAAAAAAGGGTATAGAATGAGTTTATCACGACTAATGCATACAACCGGCCTAGGAAACTTTAATTTTCTAGAGGACAAGGATAAAAAGAAGGTTAAGTCTTTAGAAGAGAGTAGAAATACAGGGATTTTTAATATTTTAGAGAAGAGAAATGTATTATTATTGACTCACACCAAAGAGTTCAGGCTTCCTGCATCTCCTATTGTAGTAAACGGCACCTTTCCGGCAATAAAGTTTCCAGAAATACCGGGTGCGGTTTCTGCTAGTCCTGGAAAAGAGGTGCATAACTATCTCGTTAATCGTTTTAATTTAATATTAAAAGATGAAGCAACCGTGTTAGTGGGATGGGATTAGAGTAAACTACTGTTTTATGCCACCCAGTAAATTCTTTATTGTTAAGACTTAAAAACTTAGATTTTCATATATGAACCATTAGGCAAAATAATCTTCGCTCCGCTGGGGCTCACTCAAAAACTTGGTTTTTGCCTTCACTCTGTTCAGGTAGCCTAACACACAGTATAGTCAATTGTCGGCATAATTTATAATAGTGGACCGTACTTGATTGTTCCACTACATGAGAGCCTCACTAGGAGTTACTAGAAATTAAATTCTCCACCAGATTAATATCTTTTATTGCATACTCTTTATATTCATTTTTATTTGTGTTATAAGCAAAAATAACAAAAGCAATCGCACGTTCTATAAATGCAAATTTTATAGCGTCTAATAAAGAATGCTTTTCGATTTCAGATAATTTTCTCTTATTTTCATAACCATTTATTAAATTTTTGAGCTTATTGTTATTTAATTTTTCAAAATTATCAAAGCACCATCCTCGTACGGTCTGTCCTAAATCTAATATAAAAAATCCTGAATAACTCCTATCCCAGTCTAATATACCTTTAATTTTATTATTCTCAAAAAGCACATGGCGTTTACCTAAATCTTCATGAATTGCTCCTTTAGGCAAGTTTTCTTTAAAGTTTAATTTATTTAAAATAACCTTCAGTCTTTTAGCAAAATTATTCTTTTGTAAATATTCATCTTTTGAAAATAATCTTTCAACTTCTTTAAATTTTTGTATAGTTTCTTTTAAATCCCAATGTCTTCTTTTACAACTAAACTCATAATTCTTTGTTAGGTTATGTATATCACCTAGTATTTCTCCAACAGCATAACATTGTTTTAGGGTAGGTTCTTTTATAGTTTTTCCTTTTATAAACTCATAACAAATACCGTTTTTATTTTCAAAAGAAACTACAAAACAGTTATTAAAATTCACTAGTTTAGGCACAGAAATTCTTTTTTTTTCAAGAAAAATTATTAGTTCAACTTCTGCTAGAACTTCATTTTTAGTTCTATAACGTTTTTTTGTGCCACATAGTCTTAATATATACTCCTTTTGATTTGTTTTTATTTTATACATAAAATTACCCGAAGTAGCCAACTTATTTATTTCCAGTACTTCTTCGCCCCTTTCTTCAAATTTTTCTTTAATAAAGGCTTCAAGGGTCATATTGTTTTGATCTAACCTCCTCTACTATTTGTTCTAACATAGTAGGATAGCCTTCAAAGGATAAATAATTTTTGTTTTCTATTGCAGGTTTTAAAACCACCACCCGCCCCATTAAATTAGCTCTCTTAAAATAAGCCATATCTTCGCTTCTTAACTTTTCTTTTTTAAGTGCATATCCCAATATTCTCCCAAATATACCTGACAACTTATCCAATGAACTTGGTTCTGGATCTATATCTAATCCTTTTTCTACAACACCTTCCTTAAACCAAGCACAACCTCTACTTGCGAGAAGTTCAGTATAAGTCTCCATATCTGGATCAGAATATAAAATCTTATCAAAACACGTTAAAAGAATACCATGTTCTGCTTCTGTTTTACATCCTTTAGGTGTCTGTAAGATGTAAATTCTTGAGTCTTGAGGAACAATTAAAGCATCTTTATCCCAATCTACGTCTTTATTAGTAATGGGAAGAAAATGTTCACTAAAATCTATTTCAAGCATTCTAGCAAGATTACTTTTACCAGATATACTCACTCCAGTTACCAAAATTTTATAAGTGTTCATTTAAGTTTTTCCCTTAGATAATCACTATTTAGGTTTATATATTTAAATGTTTCGTTTTTTTACTACTTTTTAATAATCACATAATTTACAAGAAAGAATGGTTTTTGTACCAGAAAGATTAAGAATCAGACCTGAATATTGTGATATCAAAATTTTTCGTCCAGAACAACTTCTCCACTTCATCTAGTTATTATGGCCTCGATATTTCGCCCTTCGGGGCTTAAGAATAATAAAAAGAAATAAGATATAACCGTCTACATCATATCCATTCCGCCAGGAGGCATCCTAGGACCCTTATCTAAGTTACCCGCAGCAATTACGTCGTCAATTCGTAAAATTAACTCCGCAACTTCAGACGCACTCTTAATCGCTTGAGTTTTAATCTTTAACGGCTCAATTACCCCAGCTTTCCACGAGTCTACCACTTTTCCACTAAACACATCTAAACCTGCCCATTTATCTCCCTTTTCATGTCTAGCTTTTAGATCCGTTAACATATCAATAGGATCTAGCCCTGCATTTTCAGCCAGCGTTCTAGGAATCACTTCAATAGACTCGGCAAAAGCTAACACCGCAAGTTGTTCTCGTCCACTGAGTTTAGTGGCGTATTCTCTAATCTTACTAGCTAACTCTATCTCAGTTGCCCCGCCGCCCGCTACAACTTTTCCTATTTTTAAGGAAGCAACAATGTCTCCTAAAGCATCTTTTACTGCCCTCTCTACTTCGTCAACGACATGAGAGCTACCCCCTTTAAGTAAAAGAGTAACGGCCTTTGCATGAGGACACTCTTCAACATACGTCATCCTCTCTTCTCCAATCTTCTTCTCGTGAACCAACCCCGCTTTTCCTAAATCCTTAGCCGTTAAGTCTTTAAGGTTGGTAGCAATTTGTCCGCCCGTAGCACGAGCAAGTAATTCTAAATCACTTTTCTTAACTCGTCTACACGCATAAATACCTTCTTTAGCTAAGAAATGTTGGACCAAATCATCAATGCCTTTTTGACAGAATACAACCGTCGCTCCAGAAGATTTTATCTTATCCACCATCCCTCTTAAAATTTTCTCTTCTTGGTCGACAAAAGCCTGTAATTTATCAGGGTCCGTAATTTGGATCTTGGCATCTGTTTCACTATTTTTAATTTCTAAAGCCGCATCAAGTAGGGCGATTTTAGCATCTTTAACCTCTTTACTCATATTGGTGTGTACTCGTTCTTTATCAATCACAATACCTCGGATTAATTCACTATCACTGGTTCCACCGCCGACCTTCTTTTCTAATTTAATTGCCTCTAGTTCTAGTTCTCCATCGTTATACACTTGAGAGATAGCATCAACAATTAACGTAGCTAAATGATCTTTATTGGCTTCTGCTCCCTTTCCAGTCATAGCCGTCATAGCAATATTCTTTAAAATATCCTTATCCTCTAAACTAACATTCTCAGCCATCTTTTGTAAGATCTTTTGAGACTCTTCACTTGCCATTCGGTATCCCTTAGCAATAACGGTTGGGTGAACGTTTTTATCTAGTAAATTTTCTGCATTCTTTAAAAGCTCTCCAGCAAAAACAACCGCAGTAGTAGTTCCATCTCCGACTTCCTCTTCCTGGGTTTTAGCAACCTCTACAATCATTTTAGCCGCAGGATGCTCAATTTGCATCTCTTGTAAAATCGTAACTCCATCATTAGTCACAATAACGTCGCCCGTACTATCCACAAGCATTTTATCCATGCCCTTAGGTCCTAAAGTGGTTCTCACGGTCTCTGCCACGAGTTTAGCCGCCATAATATTATTGCGTTGTGCATCCTTTCCCGTAGTTCTCTGTGTAGTATCTGCTAAAATAAAAATTGGTTGTTGGTTTGCCATAGTAAAATCTCCTTAAAATGATTATAAAAAAAGAAAAGGCTATAGGTTTATAAACTTTATCCCTTGCCTGCCCCGTTGGATCTAATCCACTTTAACACATATATTCTACCCTCTAAGTGTTTATTAACCAAAAAACTCAAAGAAAAGAGATCGTCTATGCATACCGGAATTAAGGTCATGAATATAATGACGAGAAATCCCGTCATGGTGAATAAAGACCTAGACGTAGAAAGCTGTTCTAAAGAAATGTTAAAACAAAAAGTGGGTTCTGTGTTAGTATTGCAAGATAAAAAGTTACTGGGCATGGTAACGGAAAAAGACATTTTAGAAAAAGTAGTAAGCCAAGGCAAAGATCCTAAAAATACTAAAATCAGTAAAATCATGACTACTACGATTACAACGACACATCCAGGAGAAGATATTTATTATGCTATTCTAAAAATGAGAAACAGTAGTGTAAGAAGATTACCCGTGTTAAATCAAGAAGAGGAAGTCATTGGTCTACTCACCCTTAACGATATACTAAGGGTTCATCCAGATCTTTTTGAGATTATGGTAGAGAAACTAAGAATTAGAGAAGAAAATACTAAACTCACGCAATTAGAGGGTAATTGTTCTGAATGTGGAACTTTTTCTTCCTTATTTAGAAATAAAGGGCAACTAGTATGTTCAACGTGCAATCACCATAAAATTTATTAAGCGTTAAGACAAAAATAAGCTATGGCCAAAAAATATGACGTAACTCCTTCTCATTCAGGATTAACTATTGTGTCTACCGGGGTTTTTGATTTAAATGAGTTAGTATCAAAAATGAAATCTTATCTTCTCAAAAAGAGGTATATCTATCAAGAAAAAGAATTTCAAGAACTAGTGTCCGACAAAGTAGAGCTAAAACTAATTTGGGATGGTGAAAGAGAAATAAACGATTTTTATAAATATTCTATTAATGTCTATATGTTTTTTGAATCACTGGAAGACGTAATCACACCCGATCATAAAAAACTAAATTACGCGAATAGGATCACCATTAAAATAAAGGGAGTATTACTAGTGGATTGGAAAAACAACTGGGAAACGTCAAAACTAAAAAATAAACTATTAAACTTTTATTTAAGTTCAATTATTAAGGACCAGTGGGAGACAGAATGGTTTAAACTAAAACAAGAAACCGATAAGCTTCATTCCATAGCAAAAACAGCATTAGGACTAAAAGATTAACCTCGTTGCCAAGAAGTCCCTGTCCCCAACTATGTTAGGGCAGTGATGAATGGGTATAACTAAACTTAAAAATAAAGAAACAAAAACCTTATAAGCTCTTTTTCCCATTTTAGATTATGACTCAAATTGATTATGTGACCACCGGAATTATCGTAAGTCAAGAAGCTAAGTTTAATTTGGATGATTTTTATTCTGTTATGAAAAAATGGTGTTCTAATCATCGATATTTGATTAAAGAAAAAGAGTATGCAGATAAAGGGAACGGAAACTTCTATATTAGGTGGGAAACTAGAAAAGAGGTTTACGATTATAATGCTTTTGAGATTGACTTAACCATTCGTGGGAAGAATATCCAAAAGATAGACGATAGTAAAGAAGGACTAGTAGAAGGAAAAATAGAAGTAGAATTTGAATCTTTTATGGAATCAGATTATCACCAGAAATGGAGTGAGCCTATAAGACAATTTCTTAGAGATGTTTATGATAAGTTTATACGGGGGAATAAAACGGAAGAGATTAAACAAGAATTAATCGATGAAACGTATGACTTAGTTAATAAAACTCGATCCTACTTACGGCAACACGCATTTTAGAATGATTCAAGGCTCTTTACCCAATATCCAAAAGCCTTTTATAGTGGTATTGGTCTACACCCATAAAAGCCCGTCACGAGAAGACCCAACTGAGCGGAAGATTTAACCAAGAGTCATTACGCTACCGGCTTTTTGGTATCTTGAAGCTATTTCAAGATTTTCGAGCTGTGATGCTTGGGGGTTAGTGTATCGGGCCACATTTAGAACAGGTTATTATCCTATTCATCCTAACGTGAGAAAAGAGGTTTACACCTATAGGTAAGCTTGTTCTAGATATTAAAATAAAGAAGGTACGGGGGATTATACTATGGGAAAAATAAGTCCAGTCAGTGCTAAGTATATTGTTCACGCTTACATCACTATAGAAGGTATGGTTGACCGTCCCGATGTTATCGGGGCAGTATTTGGTCAAACGGAAGGATTACTCGGTGGAGACTTAGAACTAAGAGAATTACAACGTAATGGGCGTATTGGAAGAATTGAAGTAAATTTGGAAACCAAGGTTGGAAAGACCTCGGGAAACATTCTTATTCCTAGTAGCCTAGACAAGGCTGAAACGGCAATCATTGCTGCTTCTCTTGAGACCATTCAACGCATTGGGCCTTGTGTGGCTAACGTAAAAACAGAAAAAATTGAAGATGTACGGGTGTCTAAACGTGCCCAGGTTATAGAAAGGGCTAAAGAGCTATTAAAAACTTTGACGGATACGGTTTTACCGGATTCTCGAGAATTGGCCGATGAAGTGGCTCAGTCCGTACTTATGGCTGGAGTAGTAGAATATGGAAAGGATAGATTACCGGCAGGACCTACGATTGATGAAAGTGACGACATTGTGGTGGTAGAAGGAAGAGCCGATGTTCTTAACTTGTTAAAAAATGGATTTAAGAATGTTATAGCCCTTAATGGGACCTCTGTACCTCAAACCATTGTTGAGCTATGTAAGAAAAAAGACACAACGGTATTTGTCGATGGGGATCGTGGCGGGCAACTAATCATTAAGGAATTACTAGCCGTGACTGAAATTGACTACATTGCTAAAGCTCCTGATGGAAAAGAAGTTGAAGAGTTAACTAAGAAAGAAATCCATATCTCTTTAAGAGCAAAAATGGCAGTGGAACAAGCTAAACACGAATTAGTTGAGTCTTCTTCTAGATCGGATACCAGAAGCTCTATGCCTCCTCGACGAGGTTTTCGTGACCAAACTCCTTTTTCGGAGCGACGAGAAGAACGAAGAGATTTTGATAAACGTAGAACTAAAGGCCCTACTTCCTGTGACCCTAAGTTCAAGGAAATGCTTGATGAGCTATTAGGAACCAAAGGAGCATACATTTTAGACGAGAAAAGTAATATTTTAGGAAAGGTGCCTGCTTCTGAACTCATTCCTACTATTAAAAGTTTAGAGGACGGAACGTATGCGGTTATTTTAGATGGTGTAGTAAACTTAGATTTACTAAAAACTGCTGAACGGTCCAGAGTAAAATATATCGTTGCGAGAGAATGTATCGTCAATGTGAATGACAGTAGTGTAACGGTTATTATTAATAAGTAGACCAAAAGGCATAAAAAGTATTGAGTTAGAAAGAACCTATGAAAAGAGTGGTTCATCCAGACTTAGAACTAAAAGTTTGGCATTTTATTTTTTTTATTCTTGTCTTAGGAGTGATTATATTTATTTTTTCCATTAATTATAAGACTGATTGCGGGGAGGACCAGTCTTGTTTTTTAGACGCGTCTAAGAATTGTCGGTCTGCTACTGTAGAGGTAAAAGAAGATAATAATGCATTTAAGTATCAGATTATTGATAAAGAAAAGGATAGTTGTATTATTGAAGTAACGGCCACTGAAGTATATGGGGACCCTGAACTGGTTGCCTTATTTAGTGGAAAACAGATGATATGCACTATTCCTAACGACGTTCTTAGCGAGCAGTTTATCTCTGACGTTCCGGATTTAACTTCTTATTGCACGGGTGAACTTAAAGAGGCAATGTATGAGTTTATTATTGGAAAGATTTACGGAGCCATCGCTCAAAATTTAGGAGATATTCTTTCGGAGATTAAAGATAAGATATAAAAGTGACGTGGGCATGTCTGAACTTCGATAACGATACTATAAAACAGGATTTCCTTTTCCTTTCTCCTCTTTGCGATCTTCAAGCGCCGATATTTATAGTTAAAGCTGCTGCATTCCTGCCCTGACTTGATTCCTATATACACCCACCCTAAAGGACAAAGATTCAACGTCCGGTAAGGACTGCCTTACGTTATCGTTACCTGGGTCCAGACTTCAATTCTTCCGTATAGCCGATTTGAAGTAACAGGAGACGGCTAACCTCCCAATCTAGCCCACATTAAGACATTATCCCTATCTCTTTTAAATGTTTCTAATAGTTTAGTAAGTTCAACATGGTCTTTACTTCGTCGTGCACTAAATACAGTTTACTATACGTAAAAATTTTCCATTCTTCTATCCTACTCTTCATTAAGAACTCATCGTTAAGTTTTTGGAGCATACTGCCTTTCTTAAATCTCCCATCATTATTAATATATAAATCCGCATTAAACCGCATATCAATATCTGCGGAATTAAGCTTTAGTTTCCTTCCCTCTTTTTCCATTTCTACATCTTTTAACGCTACTACTAAAAACGTAATTTCTATGGTCGCCAACATATAGGGGTTTAATGAGCGTGCCCCAATCCAGTGTATTTCTAGGTTCTTAGAATCTCCTTTTATTCTTTCTAAGTATTTAATTTCTTTAAAATTAGACCTCTCATCTCCATATCCTAAACTGTCGAGAAGCCACTTCATCTTCCTATAAAGATCATTCCATACTAATACCCCTTTCCATCTAACTTTAACTTTAGGAACGACTTCTAGTTTTGTTGCTTCTGTGTGAAACATGGCTCTTTTTTTATTTTAATCCTTATAATAGTTTTGATGTGAACTACCCTGGCCTAAAAGGCTTGACCTTTTGAGGTTAGAGCTTCCTGCGAGTGACTAACGATCGTTAGTCCTGTTTGTCGCAGATTACTGACAAATTGCCAGTAGGCTGTCCACAAGCCATTCTGTGATAGGTAACGTAACATTATGTTTATGGCGGAGTTTCGGTCTCTGTCCATCGTGTTACCACACTCACACACATAGTCTCTTTTATAGAGGGGCATCGCTTGTTCTTTTGCACATACGCAGCACTTCTTAGACGTACCTCTCTCGCTGATTTCTACTATTCTTTTGCCTACACGTTTTGCTTTGTAGGTCAGAAATCCAACTATTCTTCCGATGTGCCCGGTATTATGCAGCGACCTATGCAAACCTTTTTTATATGCACCCGGCAAAGAAAACTGATTGATTTTAATCATCCGATGAATTTGCCTTAGTTTGTGTTTAAAGGTATTAAGAATAAATAAATGTATAAACCTGCGTATTATAGTATTTCTATGCAAAGAACGGTTAAAATCAAACTCATCAAAGACAATGACTTGATAGAAACCATTAGAATCTTCTCTAAGGCAAGACAATATGTGAACGATATAGGATATAAAAAGAAGATTTTTAATAAAAACAAACTAAACAAACTAACGTACAAAAAGATAAAAAAACTATATCCTAATCTTCCCACTGGATTAATTCAGACAGCAAGAGATGTTGCTTCTGAAAGCATAAAGAGGGAAAAAGGTAAAAGACCTATTAAAATAAAAGAATTTTCTTCTATGAGATTAGACAAAAGAAATTTGAGAGTTAATTTAGAACATAAATTAATTTCTATATCTTCCATTAATGGAAGAAAGAAAATCACTTTTCAAACTCATAGACTTATTGAAAAGTATAAAGATTGGAAACCTGTTGCGGGAATGTTATGCTATAAACAAAAACAATTATATCTTAATTTAGTGGTTGAGAAAGAAAATCCTCATTTAAATCTTGGAGGCATACAAATAGAGAAAGACCTCTTAGGAATAGACCGAGGAGTAAATAATATTCTTGTTTGTTCTAATAATCTTTTTTACAATTCAAAACATCTTAAAAAGATAAAAGGCAAGTATCAATACTTAAAACGAGTATTGCAGAAGAAAGGCACTAAGTCTGCTAAACATCATTTAACGTTGTTAAGCAGAAGAGAAACACGGTTTGTTTCTGATACAAATCACCGATTAAGCAAAGGGATTGCTAATAGTGATTTTAAAGTATTTGTCTTGGAAGATTTAAGAGATATGAAACATAAGTATAAGGGAAGAAGATTTAATAAGAAATTAGGGAGTTGGAGTTTTAAGCAGTTTGAGACGTATCTGCACTATAACGTTGAGTTTTTAGGAAAATTGTTGATAAAAGTCAATCCAAAATACACTTCACAGACTTGTAGTAAATGTGGATTTAAAGATAGGCTAAATAGAAAGAGAAGTAACTTCAAATGTTTACACTGCGGATATGAACTTCATGCAGATTTAAATGCTTCCAGAAACATCGTTAAGCTCGGTATATCTGAGTTTAACAGGTTGCAAGTCAATCAACCAATCGTAGCACCGATGGTAGCTACAAGCCAACTAATTAATTAGTCGGTAATTGACGGACGTAATAATGTTCTAAAACACTGATTGTGGCAGCATGACTTTTTGATTTGAATCCCAGCTTTGCCAAAGCGGCAAGTGAAGAAACATACATTGCATAATACGAAACAACTATGACCCATTCATACATTTCAAAAGCATCAGAAAGTGCAAGTGTTTTTTTAAACTCATCTTGTTCAGAAATCTTAAACATGAGGTTGGCAACAGTAAAATTCTTTCGTGCCTTTTTCAAAAATGGTTTTTCTAATTTAGCATATTCATCATTTTTGAACAATTGCTCTTTTTGTAAATATCTTCCAATTTTCTTTATCAAAAAATCTATTCTTGCCATGAGATTAATCTCCAGAATTGTTCTGAGCCATAGAGTGCAATACCATAGTCCTTCGCTTCTTTTCCAACATTCATCTCTTTAGAGTTTAACATTTTATTAAACTCTTCCATGTCTGTGATGAGAGGGCTAATTTTAACATTATGGGAATGTCGGTAACTTGCGCATTCTCTATCTATTTTTTCTCTTACTGATTTATCTTTGATATTACATACAATAAAGAGTAAATCAATATCTGACGATTTTGTAACAGTTCCTTTAGCATAGCTTCCGAATAAGATTATTGAATGGAGTGAGGAAGTTATTTGATTGGTGATTTTATAGATAATTTCTCCAAGAATTGTTTTCAGTTTTTGATTACTCTTGTATAATTCTTCTATTCTCACTAAATCAACTTCCTGAAGAAAATGACGGGCTTGTGCATTTTCAAGATCGAGGAAACACTGTTTTGAACTACCAACTTTTTTTACAATAGTCACTTTTTTCTCCTCTAATTCAGAAATATGGTTATATGCTGGTCGATAACCTATTTTAAGCAATTTTGATATCTCCAGAATAGTAAATCCTTTACCTAAATTTTTTCTCAATAATCCGACAATCTTTAATACAGTTTCGCTTCTCATGTTATTCACTTAATGAATAGTGTTATTCACTTTAGTATATAAATGTTTCCATTTTCTGTGGCAACCCCTTCTAAAAAAGCCATTAAGGCTCCTCAGTTTTAGAACTTAAAATTTACTGAGTTTAACAACTATTAAACGGTTTCGTTCGTTGCACTAGCACTTTTCAAAATTCATTTTTTGAGGAAATTCTACCGTTTAAGAAAGTCTTAAAATACTTCCTTTTTACTATAACCTATGAAGATAATCATCCATTATGCGGAAATTGCGTTAAAGGGAAAGAATAGGCCATTCTTTGAAAATAAGCTAATAAACAATATTAAAAGTGCTTTAGAAGGTATACCCGTAACTTCCATTAAAAAAGAGGATACGCGAATTATTCTTTCTTTAAGCGAAATGGACGTTTTGAATGCTAAAACGAGGCTTACAAAAGTGTTGGGTATTTCTCATTTTGTTATAGCGAAGGAAACAACGCAAGAAGTAGATAAAATTATTGAGCAAGTTGAAGAGCTAATAAAATATAAACAAGAAATCGCTTTAGTTACAAAAAGATCTAATAAACAGTTTCCTCTAACGTCGGTAGAATTAAATACGAAGATCGGGGAACGAGCGCATGAGTTAGGAATTAAAATTAACTATAAAAGTGAAGACAAAGTATACATAGAAATCACATCAAAAAATGCATATATTTATACACAAAAAATTCCTGGGTTAAAAGGTTTACCCGTTGCCTCTAGCGGAAAAGTATTGTGTCTATTCTCAGGAGGAATAGATTCTAGTGTAGCAGCTTATTTAATGATGAAACGAGGATGTTCCGTCGACTTTCTTCACTTCCATCCGTTTAAAGAAAATAAAGAAGTAGCTAGTAGTAAAATATTCACCTTAATAAAAATACTCAATCAATATCAATATCAATCCAAACTATATCTAGTCCCTTACCATACCTATCAATTAGCAACGTTAAATAAAATTCCAGAATCTTTAGAAGTAGTAGTCTTCAAAAAAGTAATGGTTCGTCTAGCCGAAGAGTTAGCAAAAAAAAACCACTATAAAGCATTAATCTTAGGAGACAGTGTTGCTCAAGTGGCCAGTCAAACTTTAGACAACATTAAATCAATTTACGCTAATACTAAAATCCCTATTCTAAGTCCCTTAATAGCGTATGACAAACAAGAAATTGTTGATCTAGCAAAAATAATCGGCACCTATGAAACTAGCATTCTAAACTATAAAGACTGCTGTAGTATTCTTGCCAGAAAACCTATAACTTCTTCAAAAATTGAGCAAATCCAAGCTTATGTTAGAAACTTAGAAGAGAATAATCTCCTCCAAGAACTACTAAAGGCAACAGAGGTAGTGAAGATCATAGAGAGAAACATTTAAATAATAACTCATGACAACACTTTTATGGATTTTAGTAAGCGAATTTTGGCACTAGACGCGCAAAACCAAAAAGAGGGCTCAAATATTCTCGTTGCTGGGTGGGTGAGTAATCTTAAGGTTTTAGGATCTTTAGCATTTCTTACTTTAAGAGACAGAAGTGGAGAATTACAACTAATTTTCTTAAAAGAGTCGTTTAAAGAATTTCCTAGTTTAAGTAATTTAACTAAAGAGAGTTGTATTGCCGCTAAAGGGGCTATTAAAAAAGGAAAACTAAAAAGCGGAGCAAAAGAGTTGACCGTGGAAGAATTAGAAATTCTAAACTTAAGCGAAGCAGTGCTACCCATAGAGATTGGAACCGGAACTACGGGTTTAGATAAACGGCTCGACCATCGTTTTTTAGATATTCGGGATCCAAAAGTAAATGCTATTTTTAAAGTAAGAAGCCAAATATTTTTAGCGACAACACAATATCTAGATCAACAAGGATTCATAAATATCAACACTCCCAAGTTAACGGTATCAGGAGTAGAGTCGGGAGCAAGTATGTTTGAAGTAAAGTATTTCTCTAAAAAAGCCTACTTAGCACAAAGTCCTCAAATCTATAAACAAATGGGAGTCGCCTCGGGTTTAGAAAGAGTGTACGAAATTGGTTCGATTTTTAGGGCAGAAAATAGTCATACTACTAGACATCTGACAGAATTTATAGGAATAGATCTAGAATTAGGGTTTATTAATTCAGAACAAGAAATTATGGATACAGTTGAAGAGTTATTTAAATTTATTACTAAACATATAAACGAACACTGTAAAAAAGAGTTATTGCTCCATAATTTAAATTTAGAGATTCCTAAAAAAATTCCCCGAATAACCATGAAAGAAGCTAAAGAAATATTAAAGAACTTAGGTAAATCCCTTAACGAAAATGATGACTTAGATGCAGAAGCAGAAAAAAAGTTGGGAGAATTTGTAAAGAAAGAGTATAAATCTGAATTTGTGTTTATTTGTAATTATCCTTGGTCGGTTAGACCTTTCTATCATATGAAACCAGTTAATGAACCCAAAGGAACTAAGAGTTTTGATTTACTTTGGAATGGTGTAGAAATAGCAACAGGCGCGCAAAGAGAACATCGCTATGATATATTAAAAAAACAAGCTAAAGAGAAAGGGTTAGATTTAGATGAAATGAAAGAGTATGCAGAGATTTTTAGGTTTGGAATGCCTCCACATGGGGGGGTAGGTCTAGGGCTAGATCGAATTACACAAAGACTATTACAATTAGAAAATACTCGAGAAGCTGTATTTCTTCCTCGTGATCCAGAACGTTTAACACCTTAATTTAGTTAATGGTTAATCTCTCGTTTATTTTTTTTATCTGTCAGTATTCCTATTGCCACTTCAATTGGCTCAGTTTTATTTGGAGAATTTTCCAACATATCTCGCATTTGGCCTAGAGCAAAGTCCCATTTTAATGAGTAGTCCACATAATATTTGAGTAATGCTATTTGTGCGATTTTATCCCCTTCTAAACGGCTATAGGCACCACTTTCAGGCCCTATGGTTTCTAACATGCCATCCCACCATGGAAGATTTGAGGTCGCAACATATTCTGCTATTCTTTGGGGGGTTCCTGTAAGAATATGTTCATAAAAAGGATCAATACAGTTGGTAACTATATTTTCTGTATCAATAATGGCCGCACCATACTGAAACATTCTTGCCCGGGTTTCTTCATGTGAGGGATCTATTTTTTCAAGAGTTTCTGCTTCTTGTTCAACTTGTCTGTAAATTTCTAATGCTCTTTTTGAATTTCCTTGCGTGTAGTAGTCAACTGCTTGAGTTAGTAAGGTGTCTAAATCATGATGCGTTTCAACAATTGCCTCTTGGGCCTTGGAAGGAAGCTCACTAAAGGTTGGATTTTGATTTAGGCCTACAACGTACGAAACAGTAACCAAACCTGTTGCTAAAGCACTTTTTCCGATTGTTTCAAAATAATTTTTCATTTTTGTGTACCTCGTTTCATTTCTCTTATCCATTTCTCTCTCAGTTTGTCATACTCTGTATAGTAACTTATATGATAGTCTGGAAAAGGATTAAATAAGTCAGCTTCTTGGTAAGGGAGGGGGCATGTTTCCAATAGGGGAATAGTTCTGGTTACAATCTGTTCTGGGCTTAACCAATATCTTATATCTGCAGAGGGTCTAGTTTTTTGTTCGTTTTTGGTTTTAACACTGCTTAGATTTACAAAAAGAGATTTAATCCGTGGTTCGATTCTACTTATTGTTCTCATTTCTTCTCTTAGTATTAATTTTGATCTTGTGTATGAACCCCACCATGGAACAGTGTATGGGTCGCTTAGAGATCCGAATGCAACCAGGGTTAATGGTATAAAGTTATGTTTTTTTCTTTGTTCTAATAAAGGTCGAACTACGTGATGGAATGTGTCTACATTTGACCGATAAACCTCATCATCTATTCCATCTTGTTCTTTGTCTATTTCCGGAATTCCGTTGGCCTCAAATTTAAATTTTCCAACTGGATGAATTAACAAAACATCAGTGGTTCCATCTAAAGATATTTTTTGTATTTGTTCTTTAGTTGCCACCGCATCTTCTAAATTACTGCTTAAATAGGTAACTCCACTTACTGGATGTTTTTCCTCTCTTCTAGTTAGTCCATAGCAAACCGTATCACTTTGTTTAGAGTAATACTCAAGATAGGCTCTTCCTAGATCACCGGTTGAACCAGATACAATCACTAAATGTTTATTATTTGTTACCATAATAAAGTAGTAGTTATTACTATTATTAATATTCGGTTCAACAAAAATTAAACCAAAAAGTTTAAATACACAGTTAATCTTATTAGTTAAATGTCTCTTAGAATCACCCTACCCTTGGGCAAGGCAGATAATGTTAAGAATTTAGTATTCTGACAAAAGAACATCCATTAAAAATCAATTAAGTTTTTTCGCTAAAGTAAACGATCCACCTAAAGTAAATTCCGTAGCATAAGGATCTCCTAAAATTGTAGAAAGACTTAATCCTCCTTTTAGGGGTAGGCTATAACTTAAATAGCCATTTGTCCAATCCGTAGTACTAACAATCTTTCCGCTAAATAGTCCTAGGCCATTCCTAGGCTGATAAACAAACATCTCAGTATATTGTCTTCGAGGATGATCCTCTAACGTAACATACTCTGCACCTGTCACAAGGTGTAAGGCAGTAAAGGGTGCAACTTCATGCAGTAAAGAAAGAGAACGGTACGTTTGTCCGTACACCTCCCCCGTAGCCATAGTTATAGTATCTTTTCCAAAATTAGTATTACCCATCACAGAAGAATTCCACAAGTGATCATTATACTCTTCAGTTTCTCCTTGAGAATAGGATAGGTTTATCTCCGGTAATCCTTCTAGATTTACACTGCTACCTATGCGCCCATTATCCCGAAGAAAAGTTCCGTCGAGGTGGTCAAGGGTTTCACCGGTCACAGAGATGCACAATTTCTCAAGATTTGCAGTTTTAGGAACAGTATACTCCAAACCAAAACTAAATCCCCTTACATCAGTTTCCGGAACATATCCGGCTAAGGGATGGTATTGATCCGTTATGCTCTTGTAATTAACATAGGCTCGTGGTTGAGCGCCTTGAGGTATATACTGTAATCCGCCTTCCATAAAACTTCCTTCTTTTTCATCTAGGACACTATGAGTTACCGCACCTTGGGAAACAATGGTTCCTCTTTTGAGTCGTTTCTTAAATTCTATACCTGCCTGAGTCACGGTATTTTCTAAATCCCCTTCTCTACGTCGGCTAACCCCACTATTAACACTAAGTAGCTCACCCAAAGAGTGACCCATCGTAGCACTAAGGTCATTTCTTCCCCCTAAAATTAAATCGTTAGCTACAGTAAAATAAGCCCCCCCCATCGTTCCTCGTGCTCTTGTTTCAAGAGATAAGTTTCCGGAACGAGGATAAGCCCTAGAAAACGGTAAGAATTGTTCTCCGTATATTAAAAAAGGACTATCCGGATTATCTTGTTCAGCATAAGAGTATTCCATATCAAAACTAAGATTGGGGGCGTCAGGGGATTCCGTTTCTTCTAAGGCTTTTCTTAAAATAAGACCATACTTTTGGAAAGTATCCTCAGCATTAGCAATAATAAGGGGAGTTAAATCAGGCTTACTCGTAAGATATAACTGAGTTACTCTTGCCGCTCCAGAGAAATCTAAGGAATCCATTTTAGGCCATACAAAAGTTTCTGTTCCAACTTCTCTAACAAAAACAACACTAAAATTAGAATTATTTTGATAGTCTAAGTTTTTGACAGGAATAGAAATTTCTGTGCTCCATCCTTCTTTGGTAACGTCGCGTGCACTCATAAAAGAACTGGTGCAAGCTAAGCGAGTAACGGGTTCGCCAATTTTATCTTTATCGTCAGTACTTACAGAAAAACGATAAATTTTATCTTCAGAAGTTCCCAAGTAAACCGTAAATGACTCTTCATCATGTTTCGACCCTTCCTCTAAAGAATTAAACGCCGCAACATACAGGTGATCCTGGTCGTAGGAAATCCAAACGTCAGAATCATTTTGTAGCGGTTGATCCTGTAGATCTTTAAACCCAGATATTGCTTCACGATTATGCCACTCGTTTAGTTTACCATCGATGATCGGAGGAGAATTACTTTTTGCTGCCCTAATCTCATGAACTCCCTGGCCAAAAGCAGAGCTATACAATCCAAGAACCAACAATCCAGTTTTAGTAATCCAGTGCGTCACAGTAAAGAGTATGCTTAGTCACACTAAGCGTGTTCTATCAGTCACCACTAATCATCTCCTGGCAAGTTATCTAAATCTTAATCATAATGATAAAAAGAAATTAATTTATATATATTTGCTATATATCTTGGTAGATTCATATCTAAACGGCCAAGAAAATTATTTATATGTACCATACTTATGTTTTGTATATCTCTTATAGCAATAGTAATATCCTCGCTCTTAACTACCGTTCATTATGAGTTAAGAAAAACCGTAGACCTAGAATACTGTCATGATCTTATGCCCTCTACCTATGTAGAGGTAATCTCAGGTACTACATCTATCGAGGGAGCAACCTATAGCATTAAAGGGTATAACGTTTCTCCAAGTTCTTCTCGTGAAGATTCAAGTTTCTGTGTTCTGCTAAAATCTAAAAATAAGACTCAACATACCCTAGTATATGGGGATAAAGACCACGATGGAGAGTACGAGATTCATACTTGTCCAGAAGGAAAATTAATCCCAGAAAATTCTCATGAATTTGAAATGATTCAGTTTATTCTAAAAGAAATAGCTTCTCTCCCCGTAATACCCGACTCAACTCAAAACAAAAGGTATAAATAATCCAACTTTAGTACAACGTCATGGAGTTTAGTTCAATTAAAGAAGCAACGTTAAAGAAAAAAGGAGTCGTTTCCATTCGCGGCTGGGTATATCGAGAAAGAAGTGGTAAAGATCACCGTTTTCTAGTTCTTAGAGATTCTTCTGGGTATGTTCAGTGCGTCGTAAAAAAAGAGGAAGTATTGTCAAAGGTCTGGGAACAAGCAGATAAACTCTTAATAGAGTCCTCTGTAGCCATAACCGGCACACTTTATCCAGAAAAAAGAAGTCCTACAGGATACGAAATTAACGTAGCTAATCTAGAAATCTATCAAATAGCAGAAAAATTTCCAATTACTAAAGATCAAAGTCCTGAATTTTTATTAGATAATCGTCATTTATGGGTCCGGAGTAAAAAAATGACGTCCATTCTTAAGATTAGAAGTACTATATTTGGTGCGATTCATGAATATTTTAGGAAGAATGGATACTATGAACATCATAGCCCTATGTTTACACCTAATGCATGTGAGGGAGGTTCAACCTTATTCAAAGTAGATTACTTCGGAAAAGAAATGTACTTAACCCAAACATGGCAATTGTACGCCGAAGCTACAATATTTTCCTTAGAGAAGATCTACACGATTGCTCCGTCATTTAGGGCAGAAAAATCAAAAACATCTAGGCATTTAACAGAATATTGGCATGCAGAAATGGAAGCCGCTTGGTATAATTTAGATGATTTAATGAATACTGCCGAAGGATTACTTAAGCATATTGTTAAAACCGTTCTAGAGAAAAACAAAGAAGAGCTACTTAGTTTAGAGCGAGATATGACTAAATTACAAAAAATACTGGAAAAACCATTTCCTAAAATGACCTATACCGAGTCCTTAGACCTCTTAGATAAAAAATGTAAGATTAAAGTAAAATGGGGGAAAGACTTAAGGACGGTCGAGGAAGATAAATTAAGTCAGTTATACGACACACCTATTTTTATCACTCGTTACCCTAAAGAGATTAAGGCATTTTATATGAAAGAAGACCCAGAGAACTCAAAAGTCGTCTTATGTTTTGACTGTATTGGCCCCGAAGGTTACGGAGAGTTAATTGGGGCTAGTGAACGAGAAGTAAGCGTAGAAGAATTAATAAGAAAACTAAAAGTAGAAGGGGAAGATCCTAAAAAATATGACTGGTATTTAGATACCCGTCGATACGGATCAGTTCCGCACGCTGGGTTTGGGATGGGGGTAGAACGAGTAATTGCCTGGATTTGTGGGTTAGATAATATTAAAGACGCTATCGCGTTCCCTAGGACGATGGTTAGATATACTCCGTAATATCGTAGAATCATCAAGAATTAAGGAAATTATTAAAAGGTTATTTACCGGGTTGTCCTAAATGTAAGTCTCCTCATTGAGATAAATCCAAGAAGAAATAACTAATAATTATAATTCTTTAGCTTTTTTCCGTTGGCGTCTATTAGTACAACCTTCTTTTTCATTCGGCAGAATCATACAATGTTTACTTCGAAATTCTTTGGAAACAGTCTGAAAGGTAGTATTTTAGATTGTAAATCTTTATAAATAATACCTCTAAAATCAAAGTATACATCTGGTGGGTGTGGGAGAAAAAAATGAATAAACTATATGGAACAACTATATTCGGAGCGATATTGGCTTCAGTATTAGTACTGGCATCTGCCTATAATGGAGATGTGGGTGTAGGCGTACAGGGATTTAACCATAGTAATACAAGTGTATGTGGGGTAAAATTTATTTTTGGTGCAGAGAACTTTAATAACGGCACCGTAAATGTAAGTACAGATTGGAAAATATTTGAAAGAAATGGCACAAATATAACAAACGGGACCTATGAAATAGTATCAAACGGTACGAAATCAGGAATACTAGGACCATTTGAACAATTTACGCAAGCCAAAGAAGAGGTCTATCAATGGACGGGCGACTTTAAAGCAACGATTGATTTAGTAGAACCCTCTAACGATACAAATAGGACTAACAACCATGCCGTATCGTTCTTTGACGCTAGATGTGATTAATTCACATCGTTTTTTTCTTTTTTTAAAACAAATATTCAAAGACAGAAAAAGTTATTAAAGATAGATCACTACCCTATAGATGGAAGAAAAGTATTCTGTTATATACACCCTCGACCGCTCTAGGGCAGCATATCCTCAACATATTGAAATCCGGGCAGATATTCAGATCCATAGAGAGAATGGTTGCTGGTATGCAAGGGCATCATTTGTCCCTTCTACGTCAAGTTCAAACGATTCAATAAACTTAGAGGTAATTCTTAATGGCCCGGGTAGAAGTAAAGCCACAAAAAAAATACAGAGAGAGATTGCTGCCAAATTTTTAGAAGAACCAAACTAAGCATAAATAGATATTTTTAAAAACAAAAGCGCTTTTTAGATTTTATGGGCCTGTAGCATAACCTGGATAGTGTGGTCGGCTTCATGATGAAAATCAGGCCAGGGACCGACTGATCAGGGTTCAAATCCCTGCAGGCTCACCTTATATTCAAAATGAAACTAGTAAAGATAGTAGTATTTGTACCGTTAACTCACGCAGATATAATAAGAAAAGCAATGGGTGAAACCGGGGCCGGCGTAATAGGAAATTATTCTTTCTGTAGTTTTTCTACTAAAGGGACCGGAAGATTTAAGCCTAATGATAAAGCGAATCCTTACATTGGAAAATTACACTGTCTAGAAGAAGTGGAAGAAGAAAGAATTGAAGTGGTATGCCCAAGAGAAAAAGCCAAACAAATTATTAAAGCAATCAGAGAAGTTCATCCGTATGAAGAGGTTGCTTTGGATATTTATCCCTTAATCACAGAAAAACTTTAATTATTCTAAAGCTAGTAATCCTACCATAACCACTAGTCCTAACACGAAACCACATAATTGTAATGCCGATCGAGATATCTTCGTTTCTTTATGAATTTCTGGAATTAAGTCTGCTGTAGCAATATAAATAAAACTACCCGCAGTAAAGGGAATAAGAAAAGCAATGTACCCTCCAATGTACCCTTCAAGTGAGAGAGAAATGATTACACCAACTATAGCTACAAGTCCTGACAAAAAATTGAATAATAACGCTTTACTCCGAGAAAACCCGCCGTGAATGAGTATTCCAAAGTCTCCAATTTCTTGTGGAATTTCGTGAAGAATAACCGCTAAAGTCGTAGCAATGCCTACAGGGATACTGATGAAGTAACTTCCTGCAATAATAACTCCATCTAAAAAGTTATGGAAAGCATCTCCAACTAAATTAACAATCGCGAAGGAATGTACATGCGTTTTCGAGTGCGGTTGATGACAGTGGTTCCAATGGATAAATTTCTCTAAAATAAAAAAGAATAAAATACCTGTTAAGAGAGGAATCGCTATAGCTAAAGAAAAACCAGACTCTTCCGTTGCTTCAGGTAAAAGGTGAAAAAAAGCGTCTCCTAAAAGGGCTCCGGCGGAAAAACTAACTAAAAAAAGTAGTAATATGTGCATCTTGGGTGCAGCTATTGCCAGACCGATAACGCCTACTAACGCGATTATACTTACAATAAAAACACTAAGCAAGGAATAAGTCCATACTTCTGCACTGGCCGCTAACGCATTAGGGATAAAAAAGATAATTCCAAAAAGTAACAGCCAGAGTTTATTCATTTCTTTATTTACCTTTAACCACTATTTAATGTTTTTGTTAGTAATTTTGAATGAGATTACGCCATAGGATATTAAAAAAGGTCAACCAAATTTTCGTTAGCAAAAAGAATTTAAAGAGCAACATTCCGTAGGGAATATTATGTTTAATAAAAATTCAAAACAAATAGTTCAAGACATTTTTGATCCGCTCGATATAAACATTAATGGTTCAAGGCCATGGGATATTCAAGTACACAATCCAGGGTTTTATCAAAGAATACTTTCAGGTGGACCTTTAGCACTAGGAGAGTCCTATATGGATAAATGGTGGGACGTAGAGCAACTCGATGAATTCATCCACCAGTTACTTTCTGCAAGACTGGAAACAAGAATAGTTACTCCTCAACAAGTTCTAACCGTTATTAAATCAAGAATCTTTAATATGCAGACCCTATCAAGATCAAAAAAAGTTGCCAAAGAACATTATGACTTAGGAAATGAGTTTTATAAAAAAATGCTCGATAAACGGATGCAGTACACCTGCGGATATTGGAAAAAGGCAAAAAACTTGGATGAGGCCCAAGAACATAAATTAGATCTTATCTGTAGAAAATTACAATTAGAGAAAGGAGATAGAGTATTGGAGCTAGGTTGCGGGTGGGGTGGACTTGCTAAATATATGGCAGAACAATATGGATGTCACGTAACTGCCTACAATATCTCTAAAGAACAAGTTAATTACGCAAAAGAATTATGTAAATCCTTACCCGTGAAAATCATTTGTCAAGACTATCGATTGGCTAAAGGTACCTTTGATAAAGTGGTGTCCATTGGTTTATGCGAGCATATTGGATATAAAAATCATAGAACGTTAATGAAAGTAGCAGACCGATGTTTAAAAAGCGAGGGGTTATTTTTACTCCATACCATTGGTAAAGACATTTCAGTGAGTAATACGGATCCATGGATAAATAAATACATTTTCCCTAACAGTATGCTTCCTTCAGTAAAACAAATAAGCACCGCAGCAGAGGGATATTTCATTCTAGAAGATTGGCATAATTTTGGTAAGGACTATGAGAAAACTTTACTCGCTTGGTATAAAAACTTTAATAAGAACTGGCCCTTATTTGAGAGTAGATATGGAGAACGTTTTTACCGAATGTGGAGATTTTACTTATTATCCTGTGTAGGACTATTTAGAGCAAGACGAGCTCAGCTTTGGCAAATCGTGTTTTCTAAACAAGGTAATACACAAGAATATGCCTCAATAAGATGACGTATGAACAACGATTAAGAGACTATGAATATAAAAAACGTAAGCTCATAAGGGAGTTTAGTATACAAGTAAAGGGTAATAAAAGAATAAGTTTAGGAAAATCTACCTCTAACTTATTTAGACATCGTAAAAATAGCAAGTCTACCTTAAATGTCCGTAACTTTAACAAAGTTATTTTGGTGGATAGAAAAAACAAGATAGTAGAAGCAGAAGGCATGACTACCTATGAAGAATTAGTAAAACAAACGTTAAAGTATGGTTATACACCCACCGTGGTTCCGGAGCTAAAATCCATTACCTTAGGGGGAGCAGTTACCGGGGTAGGAATTGAGTCTTCTTCATTTAAATATGGTTTAGTTCACGAAACCGTTACCGAAATAGAGGTCCTACTTGGGAACGGCAGTACGGTACTATGCACACCCACAAACGAACATAAAGACTTATTCTTCGGTTTTCCTAATTCTTATGGTACCTTAGGGTATGCACTTAAATTAAAAGTAAAAATAATTTCGGTTAAAAAATATGTAAAGCTTACTCACCTTAAGTTTGACAATGTTAAAAAATACGTTAAAAAACTACAAGAAGTATGCCAAAAAAAAGAGTTGTTTGATTTTATAGACGGAACGATTTTTAGTAAACATGAATTATATATTACTCTAGGACAATACACAGATAAAGCGCTGAAGGTAAGTAATTATAAATATATGAATATCTATTATCTCTCTATTAAAGAAAAACACACCGATTACTTAACGATTTCAGACTATATCTGGAGATGGGACGCGGATTGGTTTTGGTGTTCAAAACATTTTGGGGCCCAGAATAAGGTTTTAAGATTATTACTGGGAAAATGGATGTTAACATCTAAAGTCTATTGGAAGATAAGGGCCTGGAATAATCGGTATAGGTTAGCAGAAAAATTAAGAGGAGTACAGAACGTTGAATCGGTAATCCAGGATGTAGAAATCCCTATTGAGCATTCTGAAGAGTTCATAACATTTTTCCATAAAGAGATTGGAATAACCCCTATCTGGGTTTGCCCCGTTCAAAACTATAATAAAAAGGTGGAGTTTGAGTTATACAAGATGGACTCTTCTAAACTATATCTTAATTTTGGATTTTGGGAGGTAATAAAGACAACGCATGAAGACGGATATTATAATAAAAGAATAGAAACTAAGGTAAAGGAGTTGAAAGGAAAGAAATCTTTATATTCAACTTCGTTTTATACAAAAAAAGAGTTTTGGAGTTTATATAATCAAAAAAAGTATGATCTACTGAAGACAAAATATGATCGTAACCACGTTTTTAGAGACTTATACGAAAAGTGTGTTACAAGAAAGTAAATTATTTAAGGTCTATTCCGCCCGCCTTAAGGTTAGCATGTCTTCCTTTAGTTTGTTCAAGAGGAAATCGTTTCTCGTATTCTTCTAAAACATCCTTAATCGCTTTTTTAGAGTCTACCTCACATAAGTAAGAGATTTTTAAAATAAGATACAACATATCTCCAACAAAATTTTCAACTTCTTCTTTATTTTCTTTAATTAATCGTTGTTGTGTTTCTACGTCCACCCATTTAATGACGTGCCACATCTCCCCAATCTCTTCATTCATATTTAACATTAAATCTTTAATTTGAGTCGGGTTACTCCAATCTCGTTTATCATTAAATTGTTTTATTTCCTCTTGAGTGTCTTTCATAAAGGAGTTAAAGAAATCAGATATTAAATGCTTTGCTTTTTACTTCTGAAAAATTTCTCTAAAGCTTTGTTTAGTTGTAAGGCAAACTTTAATCGTTTAGTTCCTTCTCTAGAAAAAAACACCGCTTTTTCTCCTTCTTGTACGCTAAAATTTGTAGACTTAAAAGGAGCATAAAAAATATGTTGGGGAAAAACTCCATAAGAATAGAACTTAAATAAATAGTTTGGATTTTTTATTTCAATGCCAAGCTCTTCTCTTAATTCTCTCTTTAACGCTTCTTCTTTACTCTCATTAAACTGAATTCGTCCCCCAAATAAGGACCATTTTCCACCTTGAATAGAATATTTTTTTCTTAGTTGCAACAATATTTTCTCTTCTTTATTTTCTAAAATAACGCGTGAATAAGAGAACATAGTAAAACAACACGCTCGTCCTTAAAATAACTTATGACTATAATCTCTAAACCCCTAAAGAGTTAAAGTCTAATATCTGTAAGGGGGAAGAGTTTTTTCCTCGAATAATTCAAGGTCTGGCTTTTTAACTTGTTCGTGAGTGCAGAATTTTCCCGCTTTAATGCCAGCTCTAGCCCGGTCTATCTCCCCTTTGGTTTCTTTGTTAACTTCTTGACTATCTTCAACTAAGTCCCAAATGACCTCCTCATAGCTTTGTTTTTCATAAAACTTTCTCTGCTTCAAGGTACCCAAGAGTTTCTCACTTACTTGTATAGTTGTTACCATAGTAATAATATAGGACACTATAGTCTATAAATTTTTTGATTATCTAAAACTTAGTAGAATATAGGACTAATCTTGAACTGGGTCGTTTAAAGTAACTATAGCATAATCCTTTTATATCTAAACTAAAATCTTAAAAAACATGACCGAACTCCTTTATTTACACGACTCTTATTTAAAAGAAAGAGAAGCAACAGTCGTTAAGGTAACAGAGAATAAAATCGTTCTAAATCAAACCATTTTCTATTACACATCGGGCGGCCAGCCCCACGACACAGGCATTATTACCAAAAATAAAGAAACCTCCACCGTTCTTAACGTCTATAGAGATAAAGAAACGAACGAAATCATCCACGAAGTAGACAAGCCAGGTCTAAAAGAACAAGACAAGGTCCACTTAAAAATAGATTGGTCCAGGCGGTATCAACATATGAGGGGGCATACTGCCATGCACATCCTCTCGAGAGTTATCTCAGAGGATATTAAAGATTTTTCAACCGGTAACCAAATTGGTCAAGATCAATCAAGAATAGACTTTGCCTTAAAAGACTTTAATGTTGAAAAAGCCAAAGAATACATAGAAAAAACTAATCAAACCCTTGATCAAGATCATAAAGTAGCCGTTTCATTCCTCAAAAGAGAGGAAATGCTTAAAGATCCAGAGCTTTTCAGGTTAAAAAACATCTTACCTAAAGACATAGAAACATTTAGAATTGTGGCCATAGGTGCCGTAGATAGGCAAGCAGACGGGGGTACGCACGTGCATTCAACTAAAGAAGTAGGGAAGTTAGAACTAGTGAAAATAGAGAATAAGGGCAAGGAAAATCGACGACTCTACTTTAGGGTAGTCTAAACCATCTATTCTATTATCTATATTCTTCTCTCGAAAAAAGTTTATAAGGCAACTGTCTTCCCTACCTAAATGGAGACGGAGAAAAAAATGCAAACTACCAAAAGTGTACCAAGAACAGACTTAAACGCGATGGTTCCTGATGTTATGCGTCATGATACCTGGAAAGAGGATAAAGTAGCCGGATTTAAGAAGATTATGCCGGCATTAATGGATAAAGGGATCGATAATATTGATTTTTCTATGTTTAGTGAAGAATTAAGGCAACAACTATTAAATGAAATGGGAGAAGAATATATTAAGAAAGGTAAGCTTCCCGAAGCCGTTAAAGCCTTCTTATTAACAAGGAACAATGAGAAGCTAACCGTTGTAGCGGAAGATTATGTAAAAGTAGGAATGTTTGATAAAGCCATTGATATTTTCAATTTAGCAGGGAATAAAAAGAGATTATACCAACTAGGAGATCAATGTCTCATAGAAGGGCATTTAGCCGAATCCATTAAGGCGTTTAGATTACTAGGAGATAGAGATAAACTCTTAAAAGTAGGAGATGTCTGTGTTGAAAAGGAGAAGTTCGAGTTTGCTATTGAAGTGTTTAAAGCATTAGGGAGTAAAGAAAAACTAATTGCAACCGGTAACCTATGTTTAGAACAAGGAAAGTATCCGTATGCCAGTCAAGCCTTCGAACTAGTAGGAGATAAAGACCTACTAAACAAATTAGGAGATACGCTCTTACGAGAAGGGTTGTTTACCATTGCAGAGATAGCCTACAAGGCTGCCCATAACGAAATGATGGTAGAGTTCATTAAATCTAATTTTGAAGGAAGACGATCCCTACTAGAGTAGGATCCTTTCTATTTTTTATATAATCATAAGGCTTAAATAAAATAGTTTATTCTTTTTAGAATGGTAGAATATGGAAGAGCATATGCGTTCTTTAACGCCCCTTTAGATATAAGTGGGTTGGAAAGGGAATTACCCTCACTGAGAGAAGTATCTAACACCCCAGATAATTTAGTTCTTGCGTTAAGAACGGTAAGATCATGGCGTGTTCTACCCGATATTTCAGAGGGCCTCTCTAGATTTGTAGACGGAGTTAATATTTATCCCATTCTTCCAAGTAGTTTAGCGGATCAAAAACAAACGGCATCTCCAATACAGATGGGTGATCTAGATTATGTGATTAGCGGCATCGCAGAAAATAGGGGGAATGAACAAGTAGCAGGAGAGTTAGGAGATTTATTAAATGGAATTTATTACCTCTTACATCCTCAATCATCTTTTACTGCAGCAGTGATTTACGAAGAAAATGGCAAGTATTTGTTTAGAGAATAAACTAATTCAATTCAATAATACTTAACGAGTGTTTTGGTAACGTTAAAGAAAACGTTCGCCCAGAAACCTCAAGAGGATAGGTTTTAAGCTCTACATTTAATGCACCTTCGTTATTCTCCCATAACTCTTCATTATATAACTGATGCAATACCCCAGAACCGACCATAAAGTTATCTAAGTTAATATCTAGGTTAACACTTTTTTCTAAATCTCGGTTAAGTACCGCCAAATACAAAATATCATTACTTTTAGAAGCTAACACCGAAACTAACGGTACTTCTTCCTTGCCAGGATAAACAGTGAACGGATCAACGTCGTACGTAGGACTCGTAACTAGGGAATTTAAAATCACGTCTCCCGTATACTGTCCAAAGGCCTTCAAAGTGTAATAAGCCGGATAAGGGGTAGAGGAAGTAACTTCGTCCTGATTAATTAAGATATGACCATAAATAACTCCTACCGGGTCATGGGGAGTCATTTCATGTAGGTTAAAGGAAGGAGCTAAGAAGATATCAGTTCGTTTAAACGTTTCAATTAAATAAGACCCCATTATCAGCCCACTTAAGTAATCGCTAGAAAAAGGAGATCCGTGTTCGGTAATAGCAAGGGGTTGATTTCCTATTTCTTCTTGAAGTAAATTTAATCGGTCTAATTGATAAAAGGCATAGGCTAATCCAAATTCAGCAATCTCTTCAATGTTTTCTTCGGTATATGCTCCTTCTTCTACCATTATATCCTTTGCTTCTCCATACGCATAACTATGTTCAATAAAGAAATCGATATTACTTCCCGCAATCTCCATAATCTTTTGATTCCAAATATAGGTATTTCCTCTTTGTTCGTCTTGAGGAGAAACTTCATAAGGGCCATAGCCTACCGCCCCCGTAAGAATAGTGAGGTCTACCTCTTTCATGGCAGTAACGAATTCATTAAATCCATTAGCGTATTCCTCTACCCCGGTGTGTCCAAAAAAAGTATTTGGTTTCATGCCTGCATAAATTTCATTCCCGATTTCAAAATAGTTAACTCCATACGGTTCAACATGTCCATTCTTAGCGCGCTCAAGTGCCCAGTCCGTTCCTCCGTGAGGGTTAGTTCCGTCATTAGGACTATTCAAATACTCTACCCAATCTGCTGCTTCCTCCGGCGTCCCAGTTCCAAAATTAATCACAAAGATAGACTCTGCTCCAGCAAGGTCTGCAAACTGCATAAACTCATCCGTTCCGATTAAACCTTTAGGGATATAGCCCTTAGGGTTTCCTTGCGGGTTTCCCGATAACCTTTCTTTGACCGGACCAATATGGTTTTTCCAATGATACGCGTCCGCAATCGACCCACCGGGGAAACGTAATAATTTCAAATCTGCTTCCTTAGCATAGACAGAAAGATCATAAAACTCCTCAATGGTATTTTTGTTTTCATCTAGTCCTTCATAAGAAAATACCCAATGAATATTATCCCCTATAAGCAAAGGGTTTTGGTCATGTAGTACCTCTAAAGCATCCACATAAACCATAGCATTAAATCCAACATTTTCATTCTTTTTTATCTTTATATAATTCGTAGAACTTACTTCTTCCTCTAACTTAACGTTAAAACGTAGTTCTGGGTCTTCGTCTAGAATTATAGTATCCTCAAACCACTGAGTAGTCCATACATCAGAAGCGTGATTGTCAAAAACCGTAACCATGGAAGGAAAACTCTCCCGAATAGATTCTGGGACTTCCTCTAGGTTACAGTCAATAATGTCATCTTCACATAACTCTAAGGTTAACGTTTCTCCATCCGGACAATTTTGAGTTATAATGGTGGGATACACTAAAGTATTATCGTTAACCGTAAAATCTCCGATATTATTTCCGCCAAGCGTATCACTCCAGTATACCTCTTGAAGTTCACACATAGGTTCAGGAATTCCACACCCTTGGTATTTATAGATACATCCATCTAAATCGTTGTCTTCTCCATCGATTAAGGTACACGCATTGTTTCTACACTCTAAATGTAGTCCATCATCAGAATTTTCATTCTCTTCTCCTTTATTCCCTAGGTCCTCATCTACCTGACTTGACAATAATAATGCAGTGATAACCCCACGTATAGTCATTAAAGGAATAATCTCTGCTTTTACAGGAATACTTGGAACAGTATAAATATATGTAAAGGTCTTAGTATAATATGCAGGAATTATATCCTCATACGTTTTCGTGTCTAACTCCCCAGAAGAAAAATATATTCGTAAGGTAAACCCCTCTAAAGTACGAGGATTATTATTAGTAAGGGAAAAGAAAATCTGATTATCCTCTATGACAAAGGCATCAAAATCCACATCAAAAATAATCGACCGATCCTGTTGAAACTCTACCTCATTTAGCTCTTGAGTAGTTAGTTCACTCCCAAATCTAATAATGAGTGCAGCTAGAACAATGACAAATCCTATCAATAACACCGTTGCTATTAAAGGACTAACCCCTCTTTTCATTAAATTAATTTTAGTGATGATTGTTTATAAACCTAATGTGGAAAAAACAAAAACTATTAAAAGAATATACCCTCATTCACATTATGAAATTCATAATAGTATTCCCCCTTCTCTTATTATTAACGAGTTGTTCACAAGTATCCCAAGTGTGTTTTAAGGAAGAATGTATAGAAGTAGAAATTGCGGATTCGCATGAAGAACAAATTAAAGGGCTAATGTTTAGAAATAGTTTGGATCAAGATAGGGGAATGTTATTTGTGTATTCCGATGAAGACTTAAGATTATTTTGGATGAAAAATACTTCTATTCCTTTAGATATAATTTGGATTAATAACCAAAGTCAGATAACTACTTCCCATAAAGCAAATCCTTGCCAAGAAGAGTGTGAAGTGTACGGCGGGGTAGGCCAATATGTGTTAGAAGTAAATCAAGGAACCATAGAAAGATTGGGTTTAGAAATAGGGTCAGAAATAAACATTAGATAGGTTTCTTTACAAATTTATTAAATTCTTTTCCGTAGTTACTTCTATATCCAGTCCTTCTAGGTTTACCAGAGATTAATCGTACAGCGGTTTCCGCTTCAAGATTTGCTCTCGTTAAAGCTCCACCTGTCAACCCCGCACCATTTTCACCAATGACTCCCACATATAGAAATATATCTTCCAAAGTTAAAATATCTTCGTGTTGCCGTGGGATAATTCGTTTTTTAGTTCTTTCATAGGCTATAGCTAGTTCTTCTATAGTAATCAACCCTATACTCCTAAGGGGGTTAGGTAATTGATGCGCCTCAGCAAACGACGAAAGAAGGCCATATTCAACGCATGGATTTTCTCCAACCAAAAAAGAATGGGTTCTATTTGAATCATTAAGCCATCTACAGAATTTTTCATATATACTCTGTGGGGGGTCATACTTCCCTCCCAGGTAATAGGCTTCATCCCTACTATTATTCTTACGGTCAAGATAGATTGCTCCAAGGTCTAAAACGGAATCAAATTGTTTGGGCCTTCCTTTTACTAGCCGAATATCCACAGCTAATCCCACAGATAAATCTAAATGGTCCATTAAAAGGGGGAGAAGGAGGTTATTTAAAATAGTTATGAAATATTAAAAAGCCAAAAGAACAGAAATCTTTATAATAAGTTAATTTTATTAGTTGAAGATGTCAGAAGTAGAGTTTAAAGGGTTAACCGTAAAAAAAGAAGAAGATTTCTCAGAATGGTACACCCAACTTATCCAAAAAGCAGATCTAGCAGACTATTCTGTAGTCTCAGGTTGCATTGTTTTTAAACCTTATTCCTATGCGATTTGGGAGAAAATAGTGCAAATCGTTGATAAACAATTAAAAGCACGGGGAATTAAAAATGCCTACTTCCCTTTATTCATCCCGGAGCGATTATTAACTAAAGAAAAAACGCACATTGAAGGATTCTCTCCGGAAGTAGCGTGGGTAACTCATGCAGGGAACACTAAATTAGAGGAGAGGTTAGCCGTCAGGCCTACATCAGAAACAATTATGTATGATAGTTATGCAAAGTGGATCCGCTCCTGGAGAGACTTGCCCTTAAAATTAAATCAATGGAATTCTGTAGTTCGGTGGGAATTTAAACATCCCGTTCCCTTCTTAAGAACCAGAGAATTTTTATGGAATGAAGGACATACGGCATTTGCAACCAAAGAAGAAGCAGAAGTAGAATGTAACGACATTCTAAATATGTATTGCACTATCTTAAAAGAGTATTTCGCTTTACATAGCAGTTTAGGTAAAAAAACAGAAAAAGAGAAATTTGCGGGTGCAGAGTATACGCTAAGTTGCGAAATGTTTATGCCCAACGGTAAGTCTATCCAAGGCCCAGATTCTCATCACGATGGTCAGAATTTTGCCAAGGCGTTTGATATAACTTTTTTAGATAAAGAAGGAAAAAAACAATATGTATGGCAAAACACGTGGGCTATAACTACCCGAATGATTGGCGTCCTAATTGCAGTCCATGGAGATAATAAAGGTTTAGTACTTCCTCCAGAGTTAGCACCAACGCAAGTCGTAATCGTTCCAATCTTATTTAAAAATAAGGAAGAGTTAGTGATGACCGCAGCGAAAGAGATAGAAAAACAGCTTAAGGGGATGTCTGTATATTTAGATGATCGAGAGTATAGCCCAGGTTGGAAGTTTAATGAATGGGAACTAAAAGGAGTTCCCGTAAGGATTGAAATTGGTCCAAAAGACATAGAAAATAATCAAGTAATAGTGTTAAGAAGAGATAATAATAAAAAAATTGCCGTAAAACAAAAAGATCTCTCTAAATATATCGCGTTATTACTTAAAGATATTCAAGCATCGATGCTAGAAAACTCTAAAGAAGTATTTACTAAAAACACCGTCAAAGCTAAAGATTTTCCTTCCCTAGTCAAGGCGATTAAAAACAAAAAGCTAGTAAAAGCCTTCTGGTGCGAAAAAAGGGACTGTGAAGATTTAATTAAATATAAGACTGACGGGGCTAAAATTTTACATATTCCCCTAGATCAACCTAAAACAAAAGGGCCATGTGTATACTGCCGTCATGATGGAAAAGTAGAGGTATTGATTGGCAAAAGCTACTAATTACTATAGAAATCTTTAAAAACTAGCATAGCTGGCTAAATCAAAAGAGGTTAGGTATGATTAAGAAGATAAGTATCTATGTTAATAAAATTCTTGAAGGCTTATTTAAAAAAAGAGGGAATGTTAAATTAGGCATATACGGCCCGCCCAACGCAGGGAAGAGTACCATTTGTAACCGAATCTGTAAAGACTGGTTAGGGGAAGAAATGAGTTCTGTATCTGCAATTCCTCACGAAACAAGAGAGATTCAGATAAAAGAATCCATAAAAATAAAGTCTGGATCAAAAGAAATTTCTTTTAAATTAATAGACACCCCCGGTATTGCAACTAAAATAGACTATGAAGATTTTCTAAAATATCAATTACCTAAAAAAGAAGCCAAAGAACGAGCAAAAGAAGCAACCAAAGGAGTCATCGATGCCATTAAGTGGCTTGACAATGTAGACTGTGTAGTCGTCGTTCTAGATGCCACTAAAAATCCGTATTCGCAAGTTAACATTACCATCGTAGGTAATTTAGTAGCCAGAAATATTCCAATCCTAATTGCCGCAAATAAAATAGATCTAAAGAAAGCCGATGTTAGAAAAGTAGAGTCTACGTTTCCTCAATACAAAGTGATAGGCATATCGGCAGAAACCGGAGAAAACATAGACTTATTTTATAAAGAACTCTTTAAATTGGTAAAATAAAATGTTAACCTTACAATATGTGCCACATGTAGAAATAAAAGACTTGAACTCTAAAGATAAAATTAACAAGCTTTTAAGAATTGTTAAAACCGACAGAATTGTGCTAATGGAAGGAAGATTAAAACCGCGAGAAGAGACAGAGTTAATTGAACAAACCATGGAACAAATATCAAAAACGTTTCAAGGTATAGAAATCTGCACCATTAATTCAGATAAAAAAGAAAACGAGCAGTTTTTTACTCGGTTAAAACTATTATTTGCGAATATCCTCTTAGGGAATCGTCAAGGATTAACCATTATCGGTCCTGCGTCCATTGTAAAAGAAATAAAACGAAACCCTAATAAGATAGAGCTCTTAACCCGATCCCATAAGAAAGGATCTAAAGACTAAAAATCATGCCCCACCAATGCATTCGTTGTGGAATCTTGTACCCAGATGGTTCTCAGAGAATAGTAAAAGGATGTTCTTGTGGGGGGAAGTTCTTCTTCTTCATTCGAAAACAAAAGATTGAAGAGGCTAAAAAGCTTACAGAAGAGTTAACTCTAAGAGATAGAGAACAAATAGAAAAGGATGTTCTAGACTTAGTGGGATCAAAAGTAGATAAAGAGGAAACCGTATTTTTGGATCTAGAATCAATTAATATTTCTAAACCGGGAAAATATGAACTCGACTTAGTAGACTTGTTTAAAAAAAGACCGTTAATCTATAAATTAGAAGAGGGAAAATATTTTATCGATATTATTTCTACCTTTCAAGCAAAAGACTTGCAAGAAAAAAACAAAGAGGCTAAAGATTAATCATGGATGAGTTAAAACTAGGAAAATATCAACATTACAAAGGTAACTTCTATGAAATTATTGGTGTAGGAAGACATAGCGAAACCTTGGAAGAATTAGCTATTTATCGTGCTCTTTATGATTCGAAAGAATTTGGCAAGAATGCTTTATGGGCTAGACCCAAAGCAATGTTTCTTGAAAATATAATTGTTGATGGAAAAGACGTTCCTCGTTTTAAATATGTTGGGCAATGAGGTTTTTTTCAACTTTCTCATTTCCGGTTTGAACCATTTGCATTTTCTGGGTTTAGTCTTCGGGGAATATAAAAACCTTTATATACTATCTAATCAAAAAAAGACTAATGGTAGCTAAAGAACTAGCCTTAGCGTTTATTATTGTTGCATGGGTTTCTATAGCAATATTTCTTATTTTAAAAGTTAGTGCGTGGGTAGATCGGCGTAAAAACAAAAAAACAGAATCCGTAGGTAACCATTTTGCCATTTTTGCCCTTCTTTTCTTCGTAGGGTTTATGGTATTAAGAAAGTTGGAATATACTGGACTTGCAGCAAATAATGCGATTACGGGATTAGCTCCCGCTTCAACACTGGGCACCACTATCTCTCCCTTAGCAGGAGTAGGACTAATAATAGTAGTAGTGGGCGTAATACTCCTAGTGATCTCTAAAAAATCTCTAAAATAAGCTACCACAATTCTTATAAATCTACATAAGGGTTCTATACCCTATTGGGCCCATAGCATAACCTGGCAGTGTGACCGGCTCCAGACCGGTCGATGGGGGTTCGAATCCCTCTGGGCTCACTCTTCTATATCTCTTCTAGTCCCTAAATCTAGTGGATTTAGACGTTACCATAAAGTTTATAAACAATTCAACACTTCGTAATAGCAACACATTTCAGGGGGTTATAACATGAAAGGTGCATTAAAAGCATTTAGCGTATTATTAGTTATGCTAGCCTTAGTTACAATGGTTCGTGCAGAAACACAACCCTATGACATAACCGAAGTTGACGTAGAAGGCCTTAGCATATATGAAGGAATGGAAACAAGAACCATTTATGTTGAAAGAGGAGAAATGGTTACCGTTGATGTATTCCTTAGAGGAACAGAAGACAGTGATCCAAAAACAACATGGACAATTGATAACGTACGAGTAGAAGTAGAATTAGGGGGTTATGATCGAGATGTAGTTCGAGATGTAACCGATTCTTTTATCGTTGAAGAGGGCGTATATTACCCTGCAAAACGACTTACTCTAGAGATTCCACAAGATTTGGACGCAAGAGACACATATACCTTACGAGTTAGGGTTTATGATAGATATAACAGCGTAGAATGGGGAGACGACCCAACGCCTAAGGAAGAAGACATTGAATTAAGAGTAACGGAATCAGAACACTATTTAAGAGTTCTAGACGTTTCGTTTGATCCAAACTTAAATCAAGTGCAACCGGGAGATAGGTTAACCGCAGACGTAAGAGTAGAGAACTACGGATACCAAACCGAAGAAGATGTTAGAGTGGAAATGTCAATCCCAACTTTGTCTATAATGGACTCATCCTACATTGATGTATTAAACGCAGACAGAGAATGTGAAGATGATGATGATGATGGGGATAGAGAAGATAGATACCACGATGGAAGATGTGAAAATTCCGAAAGCCAAATTGTTTCGTTGACTATTCCATCTACTGCCCAAGGGCAACATCAAGTATTTGTCAAAGTCTACTATGATGAAGGAGACGAAGTAATCGAGCAGGTATACCAGTTAACCTTAACAGCTCAACCAGATGAAACAGAACCTAGCATAGTAACCAAGATAGACGTAGATGCAAAAACTCAAACCTTAGAATCAGGAGAAGGAGTAGTATACACAGTGAGTATTGCTAATTTAGGCAGCGAAAGCACTACATACACCTTGAGTCTAAAAGGACTAGAGAGTTGGGCAACTTATAGAGTTGATCCGTCTACCGTAGAAGTAGGTTCTAAAGGATCTGAGGATGTCTTTGTTTTTGTAACTGCTAACGAAGATGCAACCGATGGTTCAAAATCGTTTGTATTAGAAGTTACCTCTAGTAAAGGTACTGAAGAAATTACCCTAATGGCAACCGTATCCGAAAGTGATACCAAAACACCATGGGATAGTATCAAGCTAGGCTTAGAGATAGGATTCATTGTATTATTAGTGATTCTTATTGTTCTAGGATTAGTACTTGCCTTTAGAAAAAAAGACAAAGATAAACCCGAAGGCGCAGAAGGGGAAGATACTTATTATTAAGTTTCTCCCGTTTTTTTCTTTTATTTTTTTTATCAATCTATATAATTTATGACAACAAACTATTTATACCGTCATGAGTTCCCCGTAAGTAATAAATCGGGGATATATCTATGAGTGATAAATTAATACCACTAGCCACTATAATCTTGTTACTATTGCCCTTAGCGTCAGCTTTTGAGTTATTTAAGGGTTCAGAACCAAGTTCACTTTGTCCTTCTTCAACGGGTATTTTTATAGATGTAGTTGAGGATGCTCAAGAAGAGTTAACCTTAACTAAGTCTGGTTCTGCTTCTCTGTTTACCACACTTTTTTTATATAAAAACCAAATCTATGCCTATGTCACCCCTAAATCTACAACCCAAGCAGGACTCTATGGGTTAACCATTACAGCGTCTTCTTCTTCAGAGTCAAAATCAATAACCCATAATCCTAAGGTAATAGAGTGTCAGTTATTTGATATGACCATAGATAAATCCTCCGTTTCTTTGTGTCCTTGTGAAAGCGGTACGTTAGAGCTAACCCTAGAAAATATAGGTAAATATGCAGATACCTACCAATTGTCCGTATCAGGACCTGCTTCAGAGTTAATCTTATTAAGTCAAGATAGTATTTCGCTACTGCCTTCAGAAAAAAAGAAGATAATTGTTTATGTACAAGATACCTGTAACGAACAAGGAGAAAAGGAATTTACGATAACGGCAACACCTAAAAAAGCTAGAACACAAAAATCCATTACGTCATCTATGCACGTAGAGGCATGTTATGATTTCTCTACAACTCTAGAAAAAACGTCTACTCAGATATGTGCAGGAACAAAAGAAGCTATAGCTCTAAACATTAAAAATGAAGGAACGACACAAAATACCTATAATCTAAATATAGCTGGACCCGCATGGGCACATCTCCAAAATACCCAGTTAACCATTAAGCCTAACCAAGAAGCAACAACCCAACTAGTTCTTAATCCGCCGTATAAGGCAAAGGACCTACATGACATAGATTTAGAAATTACCTCAGACAAAGGCAACTTTAGGGTAAATTCTTCTATTAAAACAGAGATAATTCAGTGCGTTGGAGTGGGTATAGAGGTAGATCAATCCGAAATACCCGTGTGTATGTCCGAAGAATATTTCCTACCCTTAACCATTAAGAATACGGGTTCTCTAGATCAAGAGTTTATTGTGGCGGTAGAAGGGCCAACATGGGTATCGTTAGATAAAGGTAGCCTTCAACTAAAAAACAAAGAGAGTCAAGAAGTAATTTTAAGCATAACCCCTCTCCCCAATATTTCTTCTAAGGGCTATGAGGTAACGATAAAAGTGAACCCAAAAGGTGTTTCTAGTATTTCCGAGGAAAAATCTATAATCCTTAACACTCTAACTCCGTCAGAATGTTACAAAGTGTCCTTAAAAGCAGAAAAGTCTTCCATTCAAGTAGCGCAGGACACCACCGTAACGATTCCAATAACCATAGAAAATAACGGGGCATATGAATCAAGCTATGAAGTATTTCTTTCGGGTAGTGCACTAGACTTTAGCGAGTTAGTTCCTCTTTCAACAGGGATTGCTCTTTCTCCAGGATCAGTAGAACAAATTTATCTTTATCTTACCCCTTCTCCCGACATAGAACCAGGTAGTTACACTGCCGTGATTTCTATAAAGTTAGAAGACTCAGAAATCTTAGCAGAAGAGTCTATGCAGATTGAGGTAACTCAAGAGCCAGAATTACTCTTAGAAGACTTACCAGAAATTAACCTCACCTTAATAAATGAAACTAAACAAGAAGATCCTTCCATCTTTCAAAAAATTGGATTATTCTTTAGAGGTCTATTCTCTAGTGATAATTCCAAGCAAGAAAGTAATTTAACAGAAAACCAGATATGGTTAGAAGGAGCTTCTTCACCAAAAAAGATCACCCTCGAAGATGAACGAGTGGTAACTCAGTTGGATTTTTATGAACAACCTTCTTACACCTATAGCACAAAAGTAGGAGAGTTAGTATCCCTTAAAGTAGATGGAACATTGTATGCTTCTTCACTAGATAGTGTTACAGAAAGTCAAATAAAATTAGTTATTACGCCCGGTCCGATCTCTGTATATCTTGAGCCGTATGAATCTAAACACGTAGATCTCGATCAAGATTCTTTAAGTGATTTACTCATAAGTATAGAGGATACAGAATCGGTCTTAATCACTTATAAACAATTAGAAGGGGAAGAAAAGATAGAAGTAGTTCAAGAAAAAGAAGATTTGGGGTTAGGAGAAGATACGGTTTTCTTAGATTCAGAAGGAAAGCCACTGGAGACTGCCCCTAATCCAGAAGGAAGAAGTGATTTAGAAGAGAAAGGGCCGTTAGGTAAACTAGCGGATTATGTTATTCAAAATAAGACGGGGGTACTTATTGTGTTAGGTGCACTATTGGCAGTAGCGTTACTCATAAAGTTAAAAATGCCCAAGAAAGTAGTAGAGCCTAGGATAAAACAAGAGCCAGCTCAAAAACAAGAAGTCGTTAAAGAAACATCTCATGAGGAGAAAAAAGAGTCTAAACCTATTAAAGATGAGGTTAAACAAGAAAAAAAAGAACCCGTACCCACTAAAAAAGAAGAGAAAAAAGGAGACGATGACGACGAAGAGTTCGAAATTATTCACTAGATTTTTTTTCTTATTTTACTATTAAGAACGAATGGTTCTCATAAAGTTCAAGTGATTTTAATTAGAACTATAAGGTAATAGAAAAGCTTATAAAGTTCTAAAAAAGTTTATTGGTATGAAACAATCAAAAAACCTATTAAAAAACGTAAAGGTGGGCCAACTAGAGCGGACGCTCGATAAATGCTTGGTTTGGTTTTATGCTTATCCTAGAACAAAAATAGGGCTTAACGACCTAGCCAAGTCGATTAATTCGTCTAAAACAGCTACAAAACAAATCGTTGAATCCTTAATCCAAGTGCAATTCATCCACAGAGATATTATTGGGAAAGCATGGTTGTTATCTGCCAATCAAAAACATACCTATTTTATCACGAAGAAAATTCCCCATAATCTTGGTCTTGTCTATGAATCAGGAATTCTAGACACCATCTACAAATTGTTTCCCTCACCAAGAGCAGTTATTTTATTTGGAAGTTATCGTTGGGGAACAGATGTAGAAGAAAGTGATATTGACATAGCTGTTGAAATTATTGATAACAAAGAATTACACATAATCCATTTAGGAACAATAGGGCAGTTAGGTTACAGAAAAAATGTGCCGGTCAATCTTCACGTATTTTCACGTAACAAAATAAATTTAAATCTTTTTACTAATATTGCTAATGGAATAGTGTTAGATGGGTTATTAGAGGTGAGAACTTGAATTCTAGAATAAAACATCGTGACCCAAAGAATGCACTTAGTATTCTCAATGCAGCAGAACAAGAGATGCAATTCACGTTTAAGCAAGTAGTCACTGAAGAATCTGCATTTAACATTATACGAAATATCTATGAGTGTTTTAGAATGTTGGGTGATGCTCAACTTATATCAAAAGGAATTGTTTCTCAAGACCACGTTGAACAGATCAAAGAACTAGAGGCTATGCAGGTAAAGACGGAACGCCCTATTAAACTTATTGACAGTTTGCGAAAACTACGGCACAATATTAATTATTACGGTTATATTCCTAGTAGGGCGGAAGCTGAAGATGCTATTTCTATTGCACATGCCTGTTTTTATCCTTTGTTGCGTGAAATAAAAATTAGACTAGAGCAAAATAAATAATTGGCTTTGTCCAGTTCGAGGTTATACGGTATTTCTCTTTTTGATAAAACTCTAACACTATATTTTTAGACTAATGACTTTACTTACTCCTTCTTGCATAGACACACCATAAACCTGTTGTGCTTCAGTAATCACATAATCATTATGGCTTATCACAATGTATTGTGCTCCACCGGCATACTTAGCAATAAGTTTACTTAGTTTGTCCGAATTATGTTTGTCTAATGCAGCATCTACCTCGTCTAACAAGTAAAAGGGAGCAGGATTAAACTCCTGAACCGCAAAAATAAAAGCTAAAGCAGTCATAGTTTTCTCTCCACCACTTAATCCTCGAATATCTAAAAATTTGTTTCCCGTAATCCTTACCCGGATATCTAATCCCCCCTCCAGAGGGCTTTCCGGGGTTTCTAAAACTAATTGAGCCTCTCCTTTATCACTTAACGTGCTAAATATTTCTTTAAAGTTCTTCTCAAGATCCTTAAACGTTTTCATAAATACTATGAGTTTCTGTTGTTCAATTTCATGCATAGTCGATAACACGACCTCTTTTTCTTCTTTTAATTTACTAGTTTTTTCCACTAATTGTTCATATTCTTTCTTTACATCGTCATAAATTTCTAAGGCGCGCATATTAACGCTCCCCATTTTTCTTAGGATAGCATCACAGTCATCAATTTCTTTTTTTAGTTCTTCAAACGTAATATTTCGTCTTATCTTTCCCTCTTTGTAGTCTTCAAACTCTCTCTGTAATCCTTCCATCTCTGCCACAAATTTCGCCCGGATTAAAGATAGTTCATGTTTCTTGCTTTCAATAACTTTATATTTCTCTTCTTCCTCTCCAATATCACCTTCCTTCTTTACACTTTCTTCTTCGAGCTTATTCCGTTTTAGCGCCAGACTCTTAAACTTGCCATAAAACGCTTGTTCTAGTTTTTGCTTCTCTTTTAGCTCACGAGTATGCGTAACCATAGTATCGTTTAACGTATGTTTTTCTTCTAAAAATGCTAACTTTTCTTTATCATGCTCTTTTATAATGTGGGTGATTTTCTCCGTTTCTTCTCCAAGTAAAGAAGTTTGATGATCAATTTGTTTAATCTCTGATTTTATTCGAATACTTTCTTCTCTAAATTGACTTTTCTTTTCTTCTAAGACAGTTAATCCTTCTACTACTCCAGGATTACTAGTTAATTTGTCTCGTAACACGTCTCGATCTCTTTTTACTCTTACTAATTCTTTTTCTATCAGTATTTTTTCCGTGCCTATTCTTCTTATTTCCTGGCTAATCTGTTTTTGTTTTTCTACTAATATTCTCTTTTCCTCTCTTATCTCTCCAACATCTCCTTCTACACCAAAGCTTTTCTCTACACGTATAATTTCCCCCTCTAACCCTGCCTTTTGCTCTCTTAACATAACTAAGGAACTTTCATTTTCATTCCGTTTAGCTTCTAGGGTAGTTATAATTTTTCTTAAGCGCTCTACTTCTTCTTCTAGTTCGTTAATTTTTCCACTTACCTCTTTTTGATGGAATTTTCCGCTCATAGCCCGTCGATAACCTCCAACCATAGCTCCAGAAGGCTCCATTAAATCTCCGTCTAAGGTCACCATTCTCGCTCGTCCAATCCCAATACGGCGAGCAACCGTGATATCCTCTACTACTAAGGTGCTTCCTAAAACATATTTAAAAATAGAATCAAACTTTTTATCATAACTAATTAAGTCTAAAGCTAATCCAAAAACCCCTTTCTCGCCTTTAAGGCGCATAGCCTCTGCTTCTACAGTTCGTGGTTTTATAGTCGTTAAAGGTAAAAAGGTAGCCACTCCAAGCTTATGTTCTTTTAGTAGGGCAATACATTTAGCTCCTACTGCCTCGTCATTAACCACAATACTATTAACTCTATTTCCCGCCGCTACTTCTAACGCTAAGGAATACGTTTTACTTACTTCCCCTAACTCCGCAATCGTTCCGTACACCCCTTTTCCTTTTAGTTCCATAACTTTTCTAATCGCCAAATCCCCCCCTGCAGCTTCTTTAATACCTGCCTGAGTGATACTTAAACGGGCTAATTCTTCTTGCATACTATAAAGCTTACTTCTTGCTTTTCCCAATTGGGCGGCATACGCACTATCTTCATTAACTACTTTACCGAGTTCTTTAGTCACCTCTTTAAACTGGTTTCTTAGATGTTTTAGTTTCTCCCCCCCTTCTTTATCCGTAAACTTACTAATTTTGTCGTCAATGGCTTCTAAATTAAACGTTACTTTATCTAGTTCCCTAACAAACGACTGTTCTTCTTCTTGCAAATGTAAAAAGCTAGAATTTTTCTCTTCTAAAGAAGATTCCATTTGGTTAAGCTGATTTCCTACATCGCCGAATTTTTCAATTCCGTTAGCCTCTTTATATCGTCTTATTTCTCTTAACTGTTTTTCTTCTTGTAAATACGTTTCTTGTAAAGTATTATTTAACTGTTTCTTTTGTTCGCTTAATCCTTTAATTTTTTCTAGTGTTTCCTGGGTAGAATGAGCCAACTGTTGTTTTCTCTCTACAATCTTTTTTAGTTCATTTTCAATAACATCCAGTCGACTAGTTTGAGTGATAACTTTTTCCTTTAGGAAAGAGATTTCTTCTCGTAACGCCAGTTGTTCTTTTTCTCCTTTCTCCTCAATTTCCTGGTTTATTGACTTTATTTCCTCTCTTTTCTTAGTAATAATCTCTTTAATTTCTTTAACTAAATCCTCAATAACCTTTAGTCGTCTTTCATGTTCATTAATCTTACTTTCTATCTCATTTTTCTTCTCTTCCTTCTTTTTAATCTGCATATGTACATAAGTTGCCTTATTATCCTTAATTTTCTCTTGTAATTCTTTATAATGTTGAGCATCGTCGCGTTCTTTTTTCAACTCTCTAAGGTGAGCCTCTCGTTCGGTAAGTATAATGTCTACCTCAGTAAGTCTTTCCTGCACTTTTTCTAATTCATGCAAGGCCTTATCCTTCTTGTCGTCATAAATCGAGATACCGGCAATCTCTTCAACTAATTCTCGTCTTAGTTCCGGTTTCATTTCCATGAGATGAACAATATCCCCTTGTAAGATTATATTATGTCCATCCGGATCTACTCTACCATTAGCTAACACATCTACAATCTCTTGTTTAGTCTTAGTTTTTCCATTTAATTTGTAAATAGAAGTTCCATTCTGTTTGACGATTCTTGTGACCACAACCTCTTTATCTTCAAGAGGAAATTCTTGATTATCATTAGAAAAAACAATGCTTACTTCTGCTTCTTTAGAGGGGCTTCCTTTCTTTCCCCCGTTATAGATTAAGTTAGCAGACTTTTCAGCTCGCATACCCTTTGCAGAACTCTTTCCCAATACAAAGGTAAGAGCATCCATGACGTTGGAATTATGGACAAATAGCCCATTACCAATAAAATTATGGTGTTCAGGAATACATAAGTCATAGACAAACTCTTCCCCCTTTACTTTCTCAATAGATTCAATTTCATCCCAATAGATATCCGAATGAGCTAAAGTATCTAGTATCTGAATATTCTCCTTAACCCATAGAATTCTTTGTTCAAGTTCAGATCGTAAAAATTCGTGTAGTTTTCTTAAATTTCTTTCTCTAGCTTTGAACTTACCTGGCTTCCACTGACTAGAAATAATCTGGCCTTGTAAACCAATAGCAAGGCTTACGCTCCGTTCAGACATACCTATTTCCTGAACACAGGAGACTAAATGACTTTGTTCGAGTTTTAGGTTTTCTAATAAGCACTCAAATTTCTCTAGTTTAGATACAAAAAGAGGTAAAATCTCTTCTAATCCATGTCTAGTGGGGCAGCATCGGTTTTCTATATAGGCCGCTAGTCGTGGATACTCTTTTCTAAGCGGTTTATAAGACATACAAAGTAGTTCTTTAGTTTGTTTTACAATAGAATTAATTTTTTTTGGTAATAAATCTTTATTAGGATTAATGTTTAATGGTTTTTCTATTAGTTTACTAAGTCTTTCTCGTTTATGATTACATCTAAAAGGAATGGTCTCTTTTAATCTTTGTAAATTTTCTCTACCTCGGATATAAATATAATAATAATCTTTTCTAGTTTTGTTTATAGTATTACTAGCATACTTTGATTTAGTCTTCTTAGTGCTTAAAATACCATATTGTAAAAGACCTAAATGAACTTGATTAGCTAAGGTCTCACTCATAGTCGCATATTCAAACGTTGGGTTATCTTTTCTTACAGATCCATCACAGTCAAATAATGAGCCTAAAAAGTCGCAAAGATAGGGAGAGAATAATATCTCTTCGGGAATGTGTTTTTTCTCTTTTTTGTAATAGTGATTTAAAAATAAAGCAAGCTTTTTAGCAAACTCTTTTGAATAACTATAAATGGTTATTACTTTTGAGTTATTTCGTTGGCTTATTCCGCATTTTAATCCGAGTTTTTTGATTAAGTGAGTGTAATCTTCAATTAACTCTGGATCCATATTAACAAAATCTATCCTATTAGAAGTTTCCATTAAACATCCGTCTCCAGTGAAATATCCCAAGAATCTAGAGAATTCAGCATTAATAGTAAACAGAGGATTACCCCCTTCTTTATTTATGTGAGGTAATACGCGAGGAGAAGCGATAAAATCTCCAACTTTTAATTTTTCTACAATTTCGGAAACAACTTGTTTATCTTTAAAAGTTATCACAGGATGACAACCGGTAGTTACTACTTTTCTTCCTAGTTTAGTTTTAATTTCATATAAGTAAGGTTCCCCTTCCCGTTTAATAAACGAAGCAATTGGTTTTTCTACAATCTTCATAGATTTAGGGTCTAAAGAAAGAACTTTCAATTGGTGTTTATTATCCGGGGTATAAACCCCATCATCAAGCTTAAGAATAAGGTTAGTCTGTTGTAAAGCTTCGTCTACAATTTCTCCTATATTTCTTATCTGACCGTTAGCTAAAAGGATCTTCGTGTCCCATCTTGAGCTTTTACCAGATCCGTTTGGACCTATAATCACGTTAAAACCATCACCAAAAATTAAGTCAGTTTTATTAGCAAATGATTTAAAGCTCTTAGCGGTTAATTGCTTAATTTGAGTCATAGTGTATGCTTTCTAAATAAGTTCTATTTTTAAAGGTTGCGTTAAAATCTGTTTTGGCATTCTAAAATGGGTTCTTATTGTTTCCAACCACTCTTGAGGTTACGCCGGTCCTTTCGCGTTAGGTTTTAGCAATCCAAATACAACCCAGTTTACTTATTGGATGATAGCTTGGCTTTAGATTAACACCATTAAATAAATTTTTTAGTTCATCTTTTAGAAAATAATGGCTTGTTACTCCATTTTCAATTTCAAAATCCATTCCATGTATTTTTACCACCTTATGTCCTATCTTAGTAAAACAAGCAATACGTTCCTTTAAAACATACTCCGTATCCATGCTATAGGTAGATACTATTATTTTACCCCCCTTTCTAGTAATTCTTTTACATTCTTTTAGAACATCAAGTGGATCATGCATCAGTCCTAAAGTATTATACATAATTAAGCAAACATCAAATAGGTTTTCTTTAAAAAGGAGTTTGTGAGCGTCCATTTTTAAAATTTGAACATTTTTATCACTTTTGTATCTCTTTTTTAGAAAAGGAAGGTTTGCAATTTCAATGCCGATTACTTCCCTCTTACCGTTATTTATAACATCTATAATCCTACCGTTTCCCGCACCGATTTCTAAGATTCTTGCTTTTTCTGGAATTATTTTCCTAAGAAATTTTTCTTCAGATTTAAGCCATTCCTTGTAAGAGGAGGTTAAATTGGAAAAATCAATGATTTTTGCAGAATGATTATAATATTTAATAATCTTAGGACTTTGAATTTTTGTTAAGGTCACATAGCAAGTTTAATTTAATTTTATTTAAGCTTTATCTTTTTCAATTCCTCTCGATATAAAGAGGGGTACTTAGATGCGTTAAAATTCACCTAAATTTTTCTGCTCTTTTTCCTTAACAAGGTTTTTATAGGTCGCCCAACTCTTTCTAAATATTTCCGGGTGTTTCTCCCAATTTTCTCTAATAAATCGCTGAGTCTTCTCATTACTTTGGTATCCTGGCCCACAATCACCATATTTTTCTTTAATCTTCTCAATGGCCCTATCGCGCTCAACTTTGGCCAAAATTGAGGCAGCACTAGCAACAACGTAATTAACGTCCACCTTGTGTTCTACCACTAACTCTATATTTTTTTTGAGTTGTTTTTTTAAGAATTGTTCATATTTCCATGTGTTAGGACTAGGACAATCAATATAGGCTTTATCCGGTTGTAATTCGTTTAAGATTTCAGCGGTTTTATTTGCTTCTAGCCAATTTAAGTTCATTCCGTTCCCCCCATCAATCGCGTCATCAATCTCTTTAGGGGGTACAAATATAATCTTAAACGTTTCAACGATTGCTATAATTTTATTATATAGCTCTTCTCTTTGCCGTCCACTTAAAAGCTTAGAATCCTTAACTCCAAGAGTCTTCAACCTATCTAGATTCTCTTCTTTTACTAAAACGCCTGCGATTACTAGCGGCCCTATAACGGGCCCACGACCGGCCTCATCGATACCACAGACTAATACCATATACTCTAAAAAGTCCATACATTTTTAATGGTTTCTCTAAATCACAAAATTTAAATATAACACACACATACACACATAGATGGGAACAAAAACTATTTCAATTAGCGATGAAGCCTATGGGCGTCTTAAGTTCAGAAAAAGGAAAAACGAAAGTTTTAGCGATGTAGTGACCAGAATAACTAACAAAACAACTTTATTAGATTTTGCTGGTATCTTGAAAGAGAAAGAAGCAAGGAGTATAGAAGAAAAGATAAAAAAATCAAGATCCTTAAGTAGAGAAAGATCTCGAAAGTTAGAACTATGATCCTAGATACCACAGTCATTATTGATATCCTTCGAGGAAATAAGTTAGTGTTGGAAAAGGTAAAAGACTTAGAGGACAAATCCGTAGTTTTATCCACCACAAGTATATCTGTTTTTGAGATCTGGCAGGGCATAAAAGAAACTGAAAATGAAGAAAAAATTCAAAATTTTTTCGAGTCAATAAACGTTTTTATGTTTGATATACAAGATGCACAAGAAGCAGGGAGAATACAAGCAAGGCTAAAGAAACAGGGGCTTATAATCGATCCAGAGGATAGTATGATTGCAGGTATAGCTAAAATCCACAAAGAGTCAGTTTTAACAAAGAATATTCACCATTTTGAAAGAATTAATAATCTAAAAGTAGAAAGTTATTAAAATAAACAAGGGTCTGAAATTTCATTAAACAGTTCCTTAATCCCCTCAATCGTTTTAGCTTTCTGTAACCTATCTCTTAGTGTTGCACCATCTCTTAATCCCTTTGTCCAGTCCACAGCCCGAAGTTTTAGTAATTTAACCTCATGCTCTAGTTTACTATAATCTTTAAATATCTGTACTCGGTCTTCTCTAGAAAATTCTAGTTCTTCCAAGGTATTAAAATAATGTAGAATTTGCTTAAATATCATGGGGTTATCGCGTGCCGCTCTTCCGATCATCACATAATCAGTAATATCTAGCATTCTTAACGCATCCTTCCCGCTTCTTACATCTCCATTTCCAATAACTGGAACAGAAACCGTTTCCTTTACACGTTTAATAATTTCCCAGTCTGCTTTCCCAGAATAGCCTTGTTCTTGGGTGCGTGCATGAAGGGTAATCGCAGAAACCCCAGAATTTTCCATCACTTTAACTAGTTCTACTGCCTCTACTTTCTTAAACCCAGACCGCATTTTAACCGTAACGGGTTTATCTAAACATTCAACCATATACGTAATAATCTCCCGTATCTTTTCTTTTTCTTTTAATAACGCGGATCCATATCCTTGGTTTACAATGTTTTTACTAGGGCAGCCAAAATTTAAGTCAATAACATCAAAATTCTTTCCATACTTTTCTGCCACGTCAACAAGTAGTTTTTCGTTTCTTCCAAATAATTGTAGGCCAACGGGTCTATCCTCTTTATTTGTATTAATTCTACTTTCTGATGTTTCATTTCCTCGCGAGAGAGCAATAGAACTAGTTTGTTCCGTGTACGCCATCGATGCCCCATATCGTCTACAAAGCAGTCTAAACGCTAAGCTCGTAACGTCTTCCATCGGCGCCAAAATTAGAGGATTTTTGAGTTTAGGAAATGGTTTCATGTCTTCATTTTTTTAATAAGAACTTGTTTAATGACTCTGTTCCCTTTAGTAGTATAGTCAAAAGAAATAGCTTCCTTATTGTTAATGGAAACTGAGATAAAAAACGAGTCGCAGGGTGAAGGATTATAATCTATTTCTATCCACATATCCATTATGCCCCTCTCCGAGTTTATATAATTATTGTCTAATTCCTGAAGAAAACACAAGTTTTATAAATAAGGTTATATTGGTATAATCATGATAAACGTTGAATCAAAAGTCAGAGAATGGGGGAGATCTTTAGGAGTTGTCATTCCAAAAGACTTAGTAAGTAAAGAAAAAATCAGAGCCGGAGATAAAATAAAGCTTATGATTATTAAAGATCACAATTCTATTAAGAAGACATTTGGCACATTTAAATTTAAAAAAACTACAGAAGAGATGTTAAAGGAAGCAGATAAGGAAGCCTGGAATGAATGAAGTATTCTTTTTTGACACGTACGCATTTATAGAAATCATAGCAGGGAATCCTAAGTATAAGCGATTCGAAGATTCTCAGATAATAACCACCATATTTAACTTAGCCGAATTAAACTATATTCTTAAAAAGGAGATGTCTAAAGAAAAAGCCGATAAATATGTACAAGAGTATGAAAAATATATAGCAGAGGTAACCATAGAAGATATAAAAAATGCAATGGACTTAAAGATAAGGGATAAACAACTTTCTATTCCAGATGTAGTCGGATATACGGTTGCCAAAAGATATAATATTAAGTTTTTAACGGGAGACCAAGGGTTTAAAGATAAAATGAATGTTGAATTTATAAAAAAATGATTATCTAGCTTTCTTAAAATCATTACACATGTCATTAAACATAAAGACAAATTTCTCCGTAGCTAGTTTTATTTCTTTTATTCCTTTTTCCGTTATTCTATATTTTTTTTCACGCCTACCTTCTTTAATTTCTTCAATCCATCCGTTCTCATTAAGGGATTTTAATACAGGGTAAATCGTTCCAGGACTAGGCCTACTTCCTTTTCGTCTTTCGAGTTCGTCTGTAATTTCTTGTCCCGACATATTCTTCTTACTAATTAACCGTAAAACGGTAAAACTTAGAAATCCTTTCATATCACAACACTCTTTCATAGTGCACTTTAGTAAGTCATCTTTATTTAAATATCTATCGTACAACCGATATATTTATATAGAAGTATCGTATATCCAATATAAAAACAAGGAGGTATATCCACATGCACGGATGTTGTGGCCAAAGAGGCTTTTTAACCAAAGACGAGAGAGTAGAGCTTTTAAGTGAGTATCAAGACTCGTTAGAAAAAGAAGTGAAGGGAGTGAAAGAGAGAATAGAGGAATTAAAAAGGAATAAATAGTTCCTTTTCTTTTATTTTTATAGTTTTTTAGGAGGACTTAATCATGAAAACCAATAGACAATCAGACCACCCTATTAATTCGTTAATATTGCATCGATGGTCGCCACGAGCGATGTCTGGGGAAGAAATAGGAGAGGAAGAATTAAGGTCTCTGTTTGAGGCAGCACGCTGGGCTCCGTCATCGTATAATAATCAGCCATGGAGATTTATTTATGCAAAGAGAGATACTCCCGCATGGAATACGTTATTTAAGTTACTCTGGGAGTTTAATCAAGGCTGGGCAAAAAACGCAGCCGTCTTAATGGTAATTATTTCCAAAAAAACGTTTGACCATAATAATGAGGCCTCTAAAACCCATAGTTTTGATGCAGGATCTGCCTGGGAAAATATGGCGTTAGAAGCGTCCTCGAGAGGATTAGTAATCCACGGAATGGAAGGATTTCATTATGACCAAGCAAGAAAAGAATTAGATATCCCAGATGACTTTGACGTAGAGGCGATGGTTGCTGTAGGCAAGCCGGGAGAAAAAGAAGATCTTCCTGAAATGCTACAAGAACGAGAAGCACCAAGTACGCGACGGCCTTTGAAAGAGATTATGATGGAAGGGAAGTTTAGGGCATAAGGGGGATAAACCTTAATTTTTTCTTTTTTTATTATTAGTATATATTACAAAATAGTGGAATTGAAAGTCTAGATAGTAAATGGATAGAGTTAGTAGGGATTTAAAATCAGAAACATTTAGAAAAAATAAAAAAAGTAGCGGGGGAAGGATTTGAATTCGGCAATAAGATCCGTTAAGATACCTATTTCCTCCGACCTTTGGGTCTCTCTCCAACCAGGATATGAGCCTTTCGCAACCTTAGCCTAAACTAGAGGCTTCAACGAACACTCCTAGCTGTTCTACCCCGCTAGATTCCAGAAAATTAAGCGATTTATAAAGGTTCCGTTAAAAAACGTCGTTTTAGGCTTAAACCTGAGTTAGTAAAATACACATAATGAATGTAGTTCCCTCTAAATCGGCTCATACAGCGGTTTAAAACAAAAAAGAAAAGCTTATATACTCGTCTTATTGGCTAAAAATTATGACTATACATAAACCTACATTATACCTTTTTGAACGTAAGATCCCTAGGAATCCAGTAGATGGCTCAAGGGAGGGAATAGAATATCATCTAATTCTAGGTGTACCGGGCCCATATTTTTTACTAGAAAATCATGAAGAGCATCAATTGATTGAAATTTATCATAGTGTGAGGGATTACTTCAAGAACAGCTTGGGTTGGGAATTAAATGTAGAGGAGAGTGCTCCGCAAAGGGATGGACATTTCAGTGAGACTAGACCTATTTCTTGTCAGGATCTTAGATCAAAATTAGGTCTTCAGTAGTCATTAAGTTTATTTAGTACTATTTTTTAATAAGTAGATGGAAGAGTTAATCGCCAAAATCAAAGAAAAACCTAGTTTACATAATCTCTCTAATGAGTTTATAAAAAAACATATAGACTCTTATCTTACCTCGTATCATCCAGACTTAACTAAAAAAGCGGAAAAAACGAAATTAATTAAATACGTAAGAAGAAAAATAAATATAGCCTTTGGTATGTTTCAAACTAAAAAGATCAACAAGCTCCCAGTACTACTAGAGCAACTAAAACATAACCCAAATTCTTTAGAACTACATAATCAAATCCTTGCGACGAATAAATCAACACTAGAGCGACTCCCCTTCTATTCAGAAATTTATAAAAAAATACTAAATAAAGAAAAATCTATTCTTGATATAGGTTGCGGCCTAAACCCATTTTCCTACCCCTACATGAATAAAAAAATAACGTACTACGCTTACGATCTCTACACCCAACCCATTCAAGAGTATTTTAATATTAAGAAAATTAAAGGGGAAGCTAAAGATATAGACTTAGGGGATCAAAAGAATTATACCTTTCCTAAAACCGATATATGTTTCTTGTTTAAAGTGTTAGATTCTTTAGAAAAAAAAGTCCATAAAAAGGCAGAACGGTTAATTAAGTCCATCCCCGCTAAAAAAATTGTCGTCTCATTTCCTCTAAAGACCTTAAAGAATAAAGTAATGACTACACAAGAAAGAAACTGGTTAAAACGAATGACAGAAAGGTTAAATTATTCCTTAGACCATTTTAAAACAGAGAACGAAATATTTTATATAATAAGAAAAAAATAGAAAGAGATTTATAATAGCCATGAAACCTCCTTTTATGGAAAGTCATATACATATTGCCGAGAAATTAGGCTTAATTGGAAAGGTTCTTCTTTACGCAATTCCTAATACTTATTACCCCGATTCTATCTCACAGTTTATAGATGAAAGGCAGGAAATAAGGTATAGTCAACATTCACTACCCCCCTTTAGCTGGTTATTTAACGGAAAGACCTTGGTGGTAATTAATAGTTGTTTTTATACTCCCCAAAGAGAAGGATATTGTCTCTTAAGTGACTTATGTTCTGATCTAGAAGTTGATATTGTTAATTTTAATGGAGTCTTACCTATAGGGAGAACGCATATAACTAATGTACTCTTAGAACTTAAAGAACTAAAAGAATTCCCCCGTTTGGTTAAGTATGGGGCTAGGTAGATTTTAAAAAATAACAAAGAGTAGACTAATATTTGAGCTTAGAAATTGAAAAAGAAGAACCTTAACCAATTAGTTGGATTATGTTATTCTAAGAAGTCCACCATTAAAGTAAATGGGTGAAAGCTAACCAAAACGCTTAAATAATTTTCTTCTATCTTTAATTAGATGGGTTCTTTAAACAGAAGTTGGACATTAGTAAAAGAAAGTTTCACCGTATTAAAAAAAGATAAAGAACTATTGTTTTTCCCCATTTTATCAGGAGTCTTTACCATACTATTGTTTATCTCCTTTATTATCCCTATTTTTTTTACCGGTAGTTTTCCGTTTAATTCCTATTTGGGATTATTTGTCTTTTATTTGTTAAGCTATTTTATTGTGATCTTCTTTAATGCGGGTTTAATTATTTGTGCCAATATACGCTTGTCGGGGGGAGATCCTACAGTTAAAGACGGTTTAGTAGGAGCGGTTAAACATGTTGGAAATATTTTTATCTGGGCCATTATCGCAGCTACCGTAGGATTACTTTTACGCGCATTATCCGAGAAAGCAGAGAATAACTTACTCGCTCAACTGGTTATTTCTTTCTTAGGGATGGCATGGTCTTTACTAACCTTTTTTGTGGTGCCGATCATGGTGTTAGAGAAGGTGTCTCCGTTTAGAGCAATTAAAGAGTCTACGTTATTGTTTAAGAAGGTTTGGGGGGAGACGGTTGTAGGAAACTTTTCAATTAACGGGGTATTTTTATTAGCCTACATTCTTTTAATTGCACTGGGGATTGGGTCATTCTTTTTATTTGGATCGGCAAGTTTACCGTTTATTGGATTATTAATTTTATTAGGGCTAGGGTTGGCTATTCTCGCAGGCACGTTAAACGGTATTTTTGTTACGGCATTGTATCGATATGCTTCTAACGGTGAACTTTCTGATTCATTTTCTTCAGAGCACATTAAAAGTGCGTTTGTACGTAAATAAAGAAATTTCTTCTTCATAAATAGTTTTTATTTAAATAAATTTAGGGCCGATGTACTTGTTTAAGATAATCTATAACTAGTTTCGACCAGTTTTCAAAAGGGTTACTGGGTTCAACCAATTGCCGATAGGTAACTAACTCATCTAGAGTCATAAATCCTCTAGAAACCAGTTTATCTTTCTCTCGGATAGAAACATTTGAATGTTCTCCATCTACTAAGTAAACAACACCAAAATGAACTTGACCTACTTCATCACGATCATCATTTAGGTAGCCTAAAATTTTTCCACCATAGTTTCCTTTATAGTCTAATTCTTCATTAAATTCTCGGTTTAATGCCTCGTCTAATAAATGAAGGTTTCCATCTTGATCGCAAGGATTTATATGTCCACCAACACCAATAGAATGTTTATCAAACAACCTATGTTCTCCTTGTTCATTTCCTTGACCTTTAGTTCGTTGATAGACAAAAAACTGGTTAGAGTACCTAAATAAAACATAGGGAATAATCTGTTTAAAACTAGGATCATGTTCTGCATCTATGAGCTGTTCTGGACTGGTTTCTCTTCTTAGTAAAAAAGTAGAAAATCGATCAACGTAAGGAGAAAAATTAATTTCTTCTGCGGCTTTAAAACCTTCAAAATATCGTTGGTTATCGTGACCAAATAGTTCTCTTCTTGGAACTACTAATACTTTTTCTGGGGTCATCAAAAGAGAAATTAAAGGTATAATTTAAGTAAAGTGGTGATATAAAATAGAGAATAATCAAGATAGAGTGGCTATAGATTTAAACTCCGCAACCACCACTCGAGTTTCCGCAATTATGGCACTCATAACAGTTTGCCTTTACTTGGATCAAAATATTTCCACAATCCGTACATAAATTTCCCCTATGATTAGTTCCTTCCTTTTGTTCTTTTTTAGGTTTTTTGACACCATCCTTCTCTTCTACAAATCCTCCCCACTTAGGGTCATTAATCACATCGTCAAAGTTCCAGTCGTCTAAACCTGCTCGTTCATAATGCTCGATTGCTCCATTTTGATATCCTCGTAAATCTTCTGTTTTTACTTCTTTCACATCTGCCACGTCAGTATTCCCCATATATTCTAACAGTAAGAATTTATAAGCAAAGTCTAAGGGGGATAAAGCAGTCTTAATAAAAGGATGTCCTTGCACTAAACCATTCGGTCTAAATTCTTCTCCCCTCCATGCAGAAACTACGTCATCTAAACGAACCCCTCGTTGAAGGGCTTTTGAGGCAGAAATTCCATGTGACCTTAATAGTGCTCCTAACGTCGAACCAGCCGTGTACGATAAAAGAGCTACTTGCCCAGGTCTTCCGTCCGGATATTCACTGACCATAACATGTAGGGGTGTACTATCAATTTTTACTTCCACTTCATAAGCGCCTCTTCTAGTAGGAAGATCTTCTTTTTCTCCCCGTCTTAAATCTACAAAAGATTCGTTTTGATCTAACACTAACACACTAGTAGGTTTGCTCTTATCCCTAAACACAGACACTGCCTTGGCACCTACCCGATATCCCAATAGATAAGCATCGAAAATATCTTTTACTGTCGCAGTATTAGGAAGATTATTGGTTTTTGATGCAGCTCCAGATAAAAAAGGAGTAACCGCTCCAAGCATTCGTATGTGCCCTTCCGGAGAGATAGTTCTCCCAATCGTGGCTGTTTTGTTGTGCGCCGCGTCAAATGCAGTATCAAAAATAGCATAATGCCCCGAAGACAAGTGGGGTGCACCCACAACTACTTCGTTAGTAGCAATAAATTCTTCAATGTCCCTTATTTGTTCTGGTGTGTATCCTAGATTGTTTAATGCATTAGGGATTTCATCAATAACTAACTTTAGGTTACCACCACCAGCAAGGTTTTTATAGGTCACTAAGGCAGTTGCCGGCTCCATTCCAGTTGTATCACAACCCATTAAATAGCTAATAGTTCCAGTAGGTGCTAAAACAGTAACTTGAGCATTTCTAAATCCGGTTCGCTCACCTTGTCCTATCACATCATCCCATAACTCGCGAGCCCTGCTCTCAAGTTCTTTTTGTTCAACTAAGTTCCAATTAACGTCATCTAAAGCGGCTTGATGTTTTTTAATTACTTCGAGCATAGGTTCGCGATTAAGTTCATAATGAGTAAACGATTCTAATCCCTTTGCGAGTTCCGCCGAGGTCTTATAGGCTGCACCGTGCATAATAGCAGTAACTGCGGCAGCAAACGCTCGTGCCTCTTCCGAATCATAGGGTAATCCTTTTCTCATAAGTAACGCACCTAAATTAGCATACCCCAGTCCCGTAGTTCTAAACTCAGGGCTTACCTGCGCAATATCTTGATGGGGATAAGATCCGGCGTCGTTAGCAATATCTTGAGCAATCAAGAAAATTCTGCAGGCTCGTTCGTAGGCTTCCACATCTAGATTCCCCCTACTATCGGTAAATTTAACAAGATTTAGAGAGGCAAGGTTGCATGCAGTGTCATCTATCCACATATACTCTGAGCAAGGGTTAGACGAGTTTTGTCTTCCCGAGTTAGGACAAGTATGGAACTCATCGATGCGAGATTCAAATTGAATGGCAGGATCTCCAATACGCCAACTACCAAAGCTTATCTCCTGCAGCATTCTTCGAGCCCCCATTTTACCTACTAGTTCACCCGTCGTAACAGAATACCATTTAACTTCATCATCATTTTCTACGGCTTCAAAAAAATCATCGTTTAATCGTACAGATAAATTAGTGTTTTGTAAAGCTACGGTGTTATAAGCTTCTCCGTCCATGCCCGAGCTATATCCAGCCTTCATCAACATCAGTGCTTTATGATCTTCTCTTACCTTTTGACGAATAAAATCCATTATGTCTGGATGCGTCCCTCGCATCGTTGTCATTCGTGCAGCTCTTCTAGATTTTCCTCCTGACTTAATCGTGCCTGCACCCTTATCATACACAACTAAGAAAGACATGGGGCCAGAAGCTTTTCCTCCACCTGAGAGACTAGCTCCCTGTTCTCGCAGTGCACCAATATCTTGTCCTACTCCTGAGCCGTTCGCAAAAACAGCACCCTCTACGACAGTGTGTTCTAAAATACTTTCTAAATTATCACGTGGGCCCTTAATAAAACAAGCATGGGTTTGAGGATAAACATAACATCCAGCTTCCACTTTAGTTACTTCTCCGGTTTCTGGATCGCGAATAAAATTTGCCCCTTTATTTCCAGCAATGCCGTAAGAATTATAAATTCCTGCATTAAAATAGGTGGGTGAATTAAATGCACCCATGCCCTTAATTTGTAAGACTCTTAGTTCATCAGCAAATGCCTGTTTATCTTCTTCCGTTGGAAAATATCCTAGTTCTGCCCCCCTCTCTGCATAAAATTGTGAAACTCTTTCTACTAGTTGTCTTACGTCGGTTTCTCGTCCACCAGGAATTCTTTCTGCCCACTCTCCACCATGGGGCTTAAAAAAATATTTTTGAGCTACTATCTGTCTAGATACATCTTTCCAACCTTCGGGAAACGTTGCATCTAAAGAAAACACAACTTTTCCAGTTTTAAAATCCTTTATTTCTACTCTTTTAGTTACATAATTTCCTACAGAATCATAAGGATTTTCTCCTTCTCTCGAGAAATATCGTCCTATTTTAACTCCTTTTCTGTTATCTTTAGGCATAGGTACATGCATTATTCTTCCAAGATCTAGTCTATCCACATAAAGGCCTTCTCCATTTTGATAGATCGGATATTGTCGACCAGAAAGTTGAGCTAGAATTTGTTCAGAGCCAAGTCCATTAATTCTTGAAGCCTCTTCAATAGTAATATGTTCATGGGGGTTATACTTTACTTCTTTCATAATTATACCACCTTCATTTTTCTTTTAAACTTTTTAGCATTTGTTCAAATCCGCTGATATCCGTAAAGCTTCTATACACCGATGCAAAACGGATGTAAGCCACATGATCCAAAGCTTTTAATTTTTCCATTACCACTTCTCCAATAACCCGCGAGCTAACTTCATTGGTATCGTTACTTCTTAGGTTTCCTTCAATCTCATTTAACAAGGAATCAACGTCTTCGTCCTTAAATCCTCGTTTCTCTAAAGCTCGTAATATTCCTTTCTTTAACTTTTCTCGCTGGTATTGTTCTTTCCTACCATTTTTCTTAACAATAATTAAATTGCTTAGCTCGATCCGTTCATAGGTAGTAAATCGATGCTTACATTTCTCGCATTCTCGTCGTCGTCGTGTTGTTAAGTAGTCATCCGTTTCTCGTTTATCCGTTACTTTCGTTTCTTTTGAGCCACAGTACGGACATTTCATTGTTTTACCATATATTGTAGGTTAATAATTATTTGCACTACAATCAGTTGATTTTCAATTAAACAAGTATTTAAAGATTTAGTCAATAAAATGGGTATATTTAAGATAGGTTGTTACAGTTCATACAAGTCCTTAGTAATGTGTACATTCAAAGCGAACAAAAGAATTAAGAGGTTACTCTCTTGTTTTTGGAAGATTTAGGAGAGTGGTTTAAAAGCAGGTTAGGCACACTTATTCTTTTTTCTTATACAAAACAACCGTATGAGGGTACGCAAACTCTACATCTTTACATTTTTTAATCGCGTGATAGATTTCTTGGGTAATAAGGCTAGACACTTCTTGCAGTCGTTTTGCCGGCACAAAATATCGGACTACTAGATCTACCCCGCTAGCTTGAAAAGTATTTCGCATATAAGGCTCTACTTTTGTCTTATCAAAAAACGCTTTAGTGTGCTTCTTGGCCGCGTCTAAAACCAAAACAATCGCTTTATCCAAGTTACTTTCATAAGTAACGGCAACGGTTACTTGATGTAAAACAAATTCATCTTGTGAGGTATAATTAATAATATTTTGCTCAAACAAAATAGAATTAGGAATCATGACTATTCTTCCAGAGTTTTCTTCTCCCCCCACAATACCCCCTACTTCTTTTACATAAATATGCGTCAACGTAATATCATCTACATCTCCTTTTACCGTTCCGATGATAATTCGGTCTCCAATATCAAAAGGTCTACGAGTAACTACCATAATCCATGCAGCAATACCGGTGATGGGTTTTTGTAAGGCCCATCCTAGCGCAGCAGAGAATAAACCTAAACCAAGGCCTAAACCAGTCCACGAGCCACCATAAGAAAGTAAGGCCATGGTAATTAAAATAATCACAAAGGCATAGTTTAAGATCCGAGAAAAAATCTCTACATTAGACACTTGTCGTTTAGTTTTTGCCCGTTGTAATAATCTTTTTTTAGCCGTTCCAACTATAATTTTAAAGATAATAAAGGCTACAAGGACCAAGAGTACGGTTCTTGCAAGAGGAACAAGAAAATCAATATCTAAAAAAATCCCTTTAATGTCAATCATAGTTACTATTTTCTATCTATTCTTTAAATAATTTGTGTTGATAGAGTAATCAAAAATAATATAAAGTGTTTAATCTAAAAAATGGTATGGAGAATATTCTTAAAAGTATTGTTCCTAATAAAATAGAACAAAAAGAAGTACACACTAAAGTTAAAGAATTCTTAACTAAGTTAAACCTATTGTCTGCCATTCCAGGCGGTTCCTTTGCTAAAGGAACCTGGTTAAAAGGAAATCATGATATTGATATTTATGTGAAATACAAAACAGACAAAGCTATTTCAGATAAACTAGAGAAATCTTTAAAGAAGTTTAAACCTACCCGAGTTCATGGTTCTAGAGACTACTTTCAATTAACCTATAAAGGATTACAGTTTGAAATTATCCCAGTAGTAGAAATTAAACACGCTAAAGAAGCCAAAAATATAACCGATCTTTCTCAACTTCATGTAAAATATGTTAAGAAACATACTACTAAAACTATTCAAGATCAGATTAGATTAGCTAAGTATTTTTTTAAAGTACACAATCTCTATGGGGCAGAAACTCATATTCGAGGATTTTCTGGATATTGTATTGAGCTTTTAGTAATCTATTATGGTTCTTTTAAAGGGTTAATTAAAGCAGTTAGACGTTGGAGAGAGAAGGTAATCCTCGATCCCGCTCATCACTATAAAAATAAACAGCAAATTACTCTAATGATAAATAAAGCGCGTCAGTTAGCACCATTAATTCTTATTGATCCCGTACATTTAGAAAGAAATGCCGCTGCAGCCTTGACCATAAAAAAATTTAATGACCTAATTGAGTTAGCTAATTCACGACACGTATCCTTTATTTCTAAACCCTTTTCATTAGACGCTTTAAAAGGTTTTCATGTGTTAAGAATAGAGCCTGTAGACGGTAAACGAGATGTAGTCGGAGCAAAATTAGTGAAAGTAATGGAGTATATTAAACAAAGAAGTGACAGTGAAGGGTTTTTAACTAAAGAAAGTGGGTGGTATTGGGGAGAGATAGCCTACCTTTATTTTAAGACTACTGCACATCTCACCCCTACTAAAGATCAAGTGGGTCCTTTTGTTCATCAAAAAGAGCACATAGTTGCGTTTAAACGGAAACATATCCATACCTTTGTTAAGGGTGATAGAGTATATGCCAAAGTATCCCGCGCCCACCTACATGCAGAAGACTTTTTTAACCATATAATAAAAGATCCCTACATTACAGAAAGGGTTAAAACCATTCACTATACTCGAGCGTGAACTCTAGTCGATTAGTCTTCTTTCTAAGTATAGTCTTGACGTAGGGAGTCTACGTTTTCGATGGATAATTTTTAAATAAGCGGCTTCTTCGGGTTTTAGATGCAGTAACATCGTTTCACCTCCACGAGTTACTTATAAAGGCTATTTAAATATAGGTTACGCATAAGTAATAAAGATATAAAAACACGAGCTCTATTCCGTAACCTTTTTATAGGATTAATTTATGACTATTATTTAATGGCAGCAATTGTTTTTGGTCCTGAATGGTTTTCAGGACTTACTGTTTTATTTGAATTAGTCACTGTACTAGTCACTTTTCTAATCGCCGTGTACAGTTATCGTTTATATTTATTTAGTAAAGAAAAAAAATTCGTGTATTTTAGTATCTCTTTTCTAGCGATAATGGTCTCGTTTCTAGCTAAGATTATTACTACCATTGCCTCCCATTATTCTGGATTAGATCCTCTCGTTCAGTCTATAACTAACGTTAGCATGGGAATTAGTTCAGGTACCCCTTATATTACCTCCTTAGGCTTTTTAGTGCATCAAGAATTTATGTTACTCGGTCTTGCAGGAATTTATTTAATCAATCAACGTAATCGTAGTATATTGCAAGCAGGGTTATTGGCCTATTTAGTCTCCGTAATTACGGTATTAAGTAATGCATTTTATTTTGTCTTCTATGCGACTGCCGCCATCTTTGTAGCCTTGATTGCACATTATTACGTTAAAAACTACGTAGGAAAACGGACTACCTCTTCGTTTTTGATTATGGTTTCTTTTCTATTTATTTTATTAAGTCATTTCGTATTTATTCTCGTTATTTTAAACCCCACTCTATTTTTTATTATCGCTGAAATCGTTCAGTTATTGGGGTACAGTTTACTATTATATGCGTATACATTTGTGACAATAAAATGAACCAAAGAAGAACAAGAATGGAGATTATTTATGATATCTTAATAGCCATTCAAGTAAAAGGGGGGAAAATAAAGCCGACTCATTTAATGTATAAGTCTAATTTATCCCATGAATTAATGAAATCTTATATCGGAGAGCTAAGTGAAAAAGAGTTAATCGAGAAAGAAGAGAAAGAAAACGGACTAGTGTTGATTACCCATAAAGGACTTCAATTCTTAGAACAATATAGAAAGATGAAGGAGTTCACGGATTCTTTTGGTCTGTAAAATAAGTATAACTTAGCAGTGATAATAAAATAGGAAGATTTATAAATCCCGTATATCTCCCTAATTGTGGAGGAAATAAAATGTCACTAGATGATGCAATCCAAACAAGTTCGATTATAGATAAATTAAATAATCTTAAGAAGTATATGCCAAATGAGGACGAAACAGTGTATCATTTTGGAGCGTTTTTGGCTAATAGGTTACCTCCAAGAAGAATCTATCCACACGGATTTAATAACGCCGTAGAATTAGCTTTATTAGAACTAGAAAGCGGTGTTGATCGGAGAACAGGGGAATCTCTTGTTGGAAGTGCCATAGTATGTGCGGGGTCTCAATTTTATGAAATTATGAGAATGTGTACTCCCGACATTGCCCAAGCAGTATGCCCTGAAGAATTTGCAAGAGAGGTTATAGATTTTTATCATAAGGTAAATGCTTCTCTTAGGGAAGGTCAGAATGGATGAGTCTACTCAATATCCGCTTCGAGTAAGTAAAGAAACTCTAGAAAGCTTTATGCATGACGTCTTAGGAAATTTAGATAAATATAGAAGAACTATGGAACAAGAACAACCTGCGTTATGTGCTTATATGGAAAGGCTTACGCGAGGGGACGCAAGAGAAATGACAGCTTGTTTTATGACCTATTATTTCTTAAAAAGACAAGCGGAAGCAGATCAGCTTAAACAAAATTTTCCTATCTAAAAAATTCCTGAAAACGTCTAGATTTTAGCATCTGTTCAATCTGCCTATGAAATTCTTCCCTAGATCCGTTATTCTCTAAAGTAATATCTGCTAACGACATACACGCGTCTACCGCTTGACCTTTTCCACCTTCTTCTCTATCTCGCGTTTCAACCGTTAAAAATTCTTCCCAGTTCTTAGGGTCACTATCTTTTATTCGTTCTTTAACGCGTTCAAATCGTACCTTCGTGTTAGCATCGACGCCCACCAATAAAAAATCTTTTCTTTTCTTTAACACGTCTATTTCTCCCGGGTTTCTTATACCATCAATCACACAATTGCCGTTATCGATCCGTTTCAAAGCCAATTCCGCTAAAATCCCCACCCCATACGTTTCTCGTAAATCATTACCTATGTCTTGAAGAATTCCTCGTTCAATAGGCATTCCTCGTTTTTTTGCTTCTTCTCTTACTAGGTCAGATAGGGATAGTCGTGAAAATCCGTGTTCACCTAGAATTTTACCAAATTCATTCTTTCCAGATGCCATAGGCCCAGTCACTCCGATAATCATCTAACTTTTTCTAATAAGAAATTTAAATAAGTTATTATAATTAAAGTGAACTACCCTCTGACCTAACCGTATTATATTGAGGTTAGGGCTTCTTGCTTCATAGAAAGACATTGGTCTGTCTCAGCAGAGCCTTGTCCCAGTTTTCTAGAAAGTCAAAATCTATGAAGAACTCCCCACGGGTAATGAGCTCTTCATGATAGATTTTCCAGTTTCTTGTGTCTTTGTATTTCTTGCCCCACGTTTTTCTTTGTACCATCAAAAAGCAAAGGTTTATATATGTATAAACCTTTCGGTTGTGTATGAAGAAAATAACGATCGAAAAAGGAACCTTTCATCTTGAAGAAGATATACAGGAAGTCATCGAAGGGGTAGTCAAACCGATTGGGAACGGAGCAATGATTATGTCTGAAAAAAAGTATGTCGGAAAGAAAGTCTATGTTCTAGTCAGAAAAACTGACTAATTATTCGACAGAGTATCAAAAACAAAAGTTTTATAAATAAGTGTATTACTATACGACTAAGTTGATTCTAATCAATCTTTAAAAGAGGATTTATAATGGAAGAACACTTTAACTTTAAAAAAGGCACAACCACTATAGGAATACTATGCAGAGATGGAGTAGTCTTAGCGGCAGATAAACGAGCGTCTGCAGGGTATTTAATTGCTAATAAAAATGTAGACAAGGTTCACAAAATAACCGATAATATTGTAGTGACGATGGCAGGACTAGTATCGGATGCTCAACTGATTACTAAATTATTAAAAGCAGAATTAAAGCTTAGAAATATCCGTTCAGAAAGAGAAACCAGTGTAAAAGAAGCAGGTAATTTATTAGCGAACATTCTATACGGAAACATTAGAAAATTTAGTGCTGTTCCGGGTATTGTAGCATTTTTACTTGGTGGGAAAGATGAAACAGGATTTCATCTCTATGAACTAGGCGTCGATGGTTCTATTTTAGAAGCAGAAAACTTTGTATCAACGGGTTCAGGATCTATATTGGCCATAGGAGTTTTAGAAACTCTTTATGAAAAAGATTTGTCAGTCCAAGATGGAGTTAAACTAGTGATAAAAGCATTAAATGCAGCAATTCAGCGAGATATGCCCACCGGTGATGGGATGGATGTATATACGATTACGGAGAAAGGGGCTGAAAAAGTATTGAGTAAAAAGATTATTAAGGTAACTCAATAAGAATAATTATTTTTCTTTTACCATGACAATAAAAATTTTGGAAGAAATAAGTAGTTTATTGCCTAGCAATGCAGAAATTACTACAATGGCCTTTGAAGGAGCTAATATTATTTTATACACCAAAAACAAAGAATTCTTTTTAAATAATACTAATATTATTAGAGAAATTGTATCCACAATTAAAAAGAGAGTAGAATTAAGACCGGATCCATCCTTACCTTTAAACTTAGAAAAGGCAGAAATAGAGATAAGAAAAATACTTCCGGAAGAAGCAGGAAAACAAAACCTTATTTTTGATCCTCAGCGTTCGCAAGTGATTATAGAAGTAGAAAAGCCAGGTATGGCTATTGGCAAGGCAGGAGAAGTCTTAAAACAGATTAAAGAAAAAACCCTATGGGTACCGGTAATTAGACGTATTCCTTCTATTCGTTCTCAGATTATCGAAAATATACGTCAAGTGTTATATGAAAATAATGATTATCGAAAAAAATTCTTAAATCAAGTTGGAGAGCGTATCTATGGGCCTAAACGAAGAAATAAAAAAACAGAATGGGTGAGAATTACGTGTTTAGGGGCAGGTAGACAAGTAGGAAGGTCGTGTTTTTTATTGCAGACTCCGGAGTCTAATATTTTACTAGATTGTGGGCAGAATGTAGCGGCTCCAGAAGAGCATGCGTATCCTTATTTTGATGCGCCAGAATTAAAAATAGAAGAATTGGATGCCGTGATTATCTCGCACGCCCACGTGGACCACTGTTTGGCCCCAGAATCTCAAGTACTTCTAAAAGAGGGCGCATATAAGTCCATTGAAGAAGTAAAAGAAGGAGATCAATTAATGACGGTTAATTGGGAAAAAGGAAAGTTAGAACCAGGAATATGTGTAGCAAAAACAAAAACAAATGGCCATAAAAAAATTAATATAATAAAAACACCTTACTCCGAAATAGAAGCTTCACCCAACCATAGGTTCTTCACCATTGAAAATCTCCAATTAAAAGAAATAGAGTCTCAAGACCTAAAAATAAATGATTTAATTCCTTTAAGTAATCTAAAGGGGGGGGATAAAGAAAAAGGAGGATTCTCTAGTTTAGCTAAACAAGAAAGGCTCGTGGCTATAGCGAGAAAGTCAGTCTTTAAAGAAGATCTTATTCCTATGTCTTCTAAAGATATAAAAAAGCTCCTAAAAGATACGCGAATAGTGGGCACAGCACATAACGGTCTAAGATTTAACGATTTACCTTCATCCATAATAGACTGGTATGGACGCGATCTAAACTCTTACGCTACAAGGGATACCGTTAAAACTCTTTTAAACGTATTAGAACATAGGGCAATTCAGTTATACCATTTAAAGTCTTCTTCTAAGGTAACTATAAGAGAGATTAGGCAAAATTTAAATTTATCCCAAGCTAAACTATCACAAGACTTAGGAATATCATTAATGCAAGTGCAGTATAGGGAAGAAGGGTATATCGATGCGATCACAGAGTTATTAGAAAGCTACATTTTGAAAGAATTAGAGCTAACTATAGTAAAGACCGAGGAGTATATCACTAAGATTAAACAAATTCTTGCTATACCCGTAACATGGTCAAGAATAGTATCTATAGAAAATAAAGATAATCCTCACGATCATTTAGTAGACATAGAAGTATTACCTAATAGAAATTTTATTGCAAACGGAAACGTCGTTCATAATTCTTCGCTTGTACCGCTGCTTTTTAAATATGGATATAAAGGTCCAGTCTATTGTACTCCCCCTACACGAGATATTTCTGCCTTACTTGCGTTGGATATAATTGCTATTGCGCAAAAAGATGCAAGAAAGGCGTTGTATAGTAGTACGGAAATAAAAGATATGGTTAAACATACAATAACTTTAGATTACGAAGAAGTAACGGATATTACACCCGACGTTAGATTAACCTTCTATGATGCAGGTCACATTTTAGGGTCAGCCTTAGTGCATTTGCATATTGGCGAGGGCGTTCACAACCTATGCTATACGGGAGATTTTAACTATGAGCTGTCTAATCTCTTAGCACCTGCATCCACACAATTCCCACGACTAGAAACGTTAATGCTAGAATGTACGTACGGAACTAAAGACGAAACCTCTATGAGTAGGCAAGAAGCCGAAGATTATGTGATTGAAGTAGTACAAAGAACTTTGCAACGTGGAGGAAAAATATTATTCCCCGTCTTAGGGGTAGGACGCTCTCAGGAGTTAATGGTTATTTTTGAAAGATTAATGAGGGAAGGAATAATCAACAAAGTGCCCATGTATGTACAAGGTCTTGTGTGGGATATCAATGCGATTCATACTGCCTACCCGGATTTTTATAATAACAAAATGAAAAAACAAATCTTCCACCAAGGGATTAATCCGTTTACTTCTGACGTATTTAAGCAAATTGGATCTAGAAAAGAGATGCAAGAGATTATGGACTCGGGAGACCCCTGTATTATTTTAGCTACTTCCGGAATGTTAACCGGTGGCGCGTCCGTAGAATATTTTAAAATGCTCTGCGAAAATCCAAAGCATTCTTTAATCCTAACTTCTTATCAAGGAGAAGGATCTTTAGGAAGGCGACTAGAAAATGGAGAAAAAGAAATGGGATTCATGGTAGGAGAAAATAAACAAGAAATATTAAAAGTAAACATGGAAATTCATTCGGTCCATGGGTTTACGGGTCATTCTAATTATAAGCAATTAATCGGGTACATTAAGAATGTTCAGCCTAGACCAAAAAAGGTTATCTTTATTCATGGAGAGTCTTCTCGATGTCTAGAGATGTCGTCTACCGTTCATAAAATGTTTAAGATCGAAACCTTAGCACCTAAAAATTTAGAGACGATACGATTGAGGTAAGATATAGTTGCAATTCTTAGGGGTTTATTTTTAATTTAGTTTCTATCTCTTTTTTTAACGTCTGTAAGTGTAACTCAAATTTCAACTTTAGGGACATCCAATCATCTATAACTAAAAAAAGGCCGGCTTTAGTCATTGCGACGCTTAGGGGGCAAAATATCATTTTAGCACAGATAACAACGGTTAAAAGGGAAGATGAAGATTTGATTTCTTTGACTAAAGGCGATTTTGAAACGGGTTTATTAAACCAAGATAGTTTTATTATACTTTCAATTATTTCTACTACTGAAATATCAACCGTTTCTTATAAAGTTGGAAAACTAAAAAAAGAAAAAATTAAAGAAATTCAAAACAAGTTATGTGAAATATTTTCCAGATAGATACAGACTCTTATTTTTCAATATGTAACTACTTATAAATAACTAATAGACAGAAAAGTATATAAAGACCAATAACCTCTAACGATATACCTAAAATGGCACAATTACTATGTGAACAGTGTGGAGCGATTTATCTATTAAAGCAAGGCAGTCCACAGTTTCAGTGTTTTTGTAAGGGAAGAAAGTTTAAAGTAATGTCCTAAGGCATTAATTGTACTCGTACCCCTTCAGGTCCACTTACCATATTATTCTTAAGAACCTTATATCCCGTTCGAGTTAAACGCTCTTTTATTCCCTCTAAATTATCCACTTTTATTGCAATATGGGTAGGGTTAGGATTTTTAGTATCTCCTTGGCTAAATCCCAACGTTTGTTCGCCCACTTCTACAAAAAATTCCTTGCCATAATCTGCGTGTAGGGGGAATCCTAATCCTTTTAAGAAAAATTTTTTCATCTCTTCAAGGTTATAAACATGAATAACAATGTGATCAATACCTACCGTTTGTACCATGTAAGTTTGGTGTGTAGAAGAGATTAATAAAGACTGTGGTGCTCGACTCTTCGTTTTAGAGTAACATAATTAGTTTCTCTCTGTCGAACAATCCGCATCGATGTTCTTATTAACACACTGTTGATCCACACACGCGCAGTTTTCAGGGGTATAGGCGGCATTACAATCAAACATCGCAGTGCATAGTTCAGGGCTTTCGAAGTCACTACTATATGCTTGATTAATACATTCGCGAGGATGGCATTCCGGTTTAGGTACACAGTCCGTATCCGTTTCACACGAATAGAGTTGTGCTTCATAGCGACTATTGTCCGTATCTGAAGTGCAACCCATCAAAAGAAAAATACCGACGACTAAAAAAATTAAGTTCTTGTTCATTAATAATTCCTCTTCTTAAATAAATTTCTTATAAAATACATAAAGAGAAATATTTATAAAACTTATGTCGTTAAAAATTACATGACTCCAAAAATCGAAGTGAAAACGTCTACTATCCACTGTACAGGGGTGTTTGCGGTTGAACCTATTCCTAAAGAACAAAAGATTATCGAGTATGTGGGAGAGAAAGTTACTAAAAAAGAAGCAGAGTTAAGAGCAGCCAATCCTAAAAAAGAAAGTAGGGGTAAAGTCTATTTATTTGAGTTAAATAAACGATACGATATTGATGGAGACGTTTCGTATAACTTAGCTAAATATATTAATCATTCGTGTAACCCTAATTGCGAAGTAGTTATTGAAGATAATCACATCTGGATTATATCATTAAAAGATATTAAAGAAGAAGAAGAATTAACCTTTAACTATGGGTATGATTTTGATGAAGATTTTAGACAACACCCCTGTCTATGTAGCTCCACTAAATGTAAAGGGTATATCTTAGCAGAAAAACACTGGGATAAGATTCCTTCTGCTAACTAGCCTTTTTAGTATCGCTAAGCTTATAAATAAGATTATTTTTTTTATTAGATGATTCGCCTAGAAGATTTTCATAAACTAGATGTTAAGATAGGGACCGTTATCTTTGCAGAAAAGGTAGAAGATAGTGATAAACTAATAAATTTAAAAATTGATTTTGGTCATGAAAAAAAACAAGTGATTACGGCGTTAGCAGAATATTTAGACCCTAAACATTTTCTAGGAAAACAAATTCCCGTACTACTTAACCTTCCACCAAGAAAATTTCGCGGCGTAGAAAGTCAAGGTATGATCATCGCAGCAAATGTAAATGGTAAGCCAGTCTTACTTCATCCAGAAAGTAAAGTTCCTAATGGCTCAAACGTAATCTAACTCGGTGCGTTTATAAATAAGATCTAAATAATAATTTTTATAAGCAGCTTCAAAAAGCAGAAGTTGAGATAAACCAAGTCTTAAATCGAAAGGGAGCAGAAAAAGCTATTTTAAAAGGGATTAAACAATATAAAAATGCAGAAAAATTAAAATCAAAACCTTTATAAATTCCCCAATAATCAAAAAATCATAGGGTAAGTCGGTGAAAGCTCACTTATACCATTTAAGAGTATACTTCTTATCCCTAACTAACTATGGCAAGAATGTATTCACGAAAAAAAGGAAAGTCAGGAAGTACTAATCCTTTAGAACTTAAGAAAAAATTCTGGGTGGGATATAAAGAAAACGAAATAGAGGGATTAGTAGTTAAATTAGCTAAACAAGGAATGACTGCCAGCCTAATTGGGTTGGTATTAAGAGATAGCTATGGAATTCCAAACGTTCACGTAATGATAAAAAAGTCTATTACCCAAATTCTTAAGGAAAAAGAATTATCACAAGAAATACCCGAGGATTTACTTAGTTTGTTAAAAAAAGAAGCAAAAGTTATTAAACACTTTGAAAAGAACAAACAAGATAAGGATGCCTTAAGGGGATTGCAGCTTACAGAAAGTAAGGTTAAACGATTATCCAAGTATTACAAAAGAGTCGGGCGTATACCTAAGAATTGGACCTATGACCCTGCCAAAGTTGGTTTATTAATTAGTTAAGATGATGGAGCTTCTTAAAGAAGCAGTCCAGAAATTCCATAAAACTCAGGGAGTAATTCGTATTGTTGCCCATATGGGTACAGATGGGATCTGTGCTACTGCTATTTTACTTAAGGCATTACAAAGGTTAGATCGGCCGTTTGTGGTTAGTGTAGTAAAACAACTAACTCCCGATTATTTACAAGAATTAAATAGAGAGGAATATTCTTGTATTTTCTTTTTAGACTTAGGAAGTGAGTCCATTATGTTTATTCAGCATACGTTTCGTGATAAGACTATATTTATTTTTGATCATCATGAAATAGGAGTAGGAGATAAAAAAGGATTAGTACATATCAATCCCTTAGAGCATGGAATTGATGGAACTAAAGAAATTGCGACGGGAGGATTAGTCTATTTTTTCTGTAAACTCTTAGACGAAAAAAATAAGGAGTCTAGTTATCTAGCCTTGGTGGGGGCAGTAGGAGATTTACAAGAGAATAATGGATTTTTAGGACTTAATCAAGAGATTCTTAACGAATGTAACACTCTTAAAGTTAAAGAAGGGATAAAAGCATACGGGGCGTCTACACGAAGTCTTGTGTCGTTTTTAGAATACAGTGTAGATCCGTTTATTCCAGGTATTACCGGAGACCGACAAAAAGTAGTGCAATTATTAAGAGAATTAGAATTAGTATCGTTAAGAGAAACAAAATTAATCGATTTAGATGAAGTCTCCTTAAAAAAATTAACTAGTGCTATCGTTTCTCGTTGTAAGGTGGATAAAGCGCGGGTCAATGCGCGAGGAAAAAATTATTTGATCCCCTTAAAGAAAGGGGAAGTTATGGACATAAGAGAATTTTCTACCCTGTTAAATGCAGCGAGCAGATTGCATCATCCCAGTAAAGGTATTGCCTTATGCTTGCATGAAGACCTCCATAAAGACAAGATTTTGGATATCCTCTTTAATTATGAGTTAGAAATTATTAATTGTTTAAACTGGTTCTATGCTCATTATAAGGATAAAGAAGTAGTAACGCACGGAGAAGGGTTTTTGATTGTTAAGGCAGAAGAACATATTAGAGATACGTTAATTGGTACGATTAATACGGTTATTGCCATGTCTGGAATATGTATGCCAGGAACCTTGTTATTTTTTATGGCCCACACGATTGAAGGAAACTCTAAAGTTAGTCTACGAATGAGCCAGTATAAAGAAGAGGTCAATTTAAAGGAGCTCTTGGGAAGTCTAGTAGAAGGTCTTAACGCAACGTTAGGAGGGCATTCCTTTGCCGCAGGAGCACTTATTTCACAAGATCAAGAAGAAGCCTTTATTATTCGGGTTCAAGAAGTATTATCTAAGACTATCATCGAGGAAAAAATCAAATAGAAAGATTTATTAATCATAGGTAATGGGTCACTAGAATGGCTAAACAAGAAACAATTAAGAAAGAACTGATTAAAAAGAAGAAAAAAGTGTGGATTCCACTAATGGCCCCTAGTTTGTTTAACCATACCGAAGTAGGAGAGACTTTGGCGGAAAATGCTAAAGAAACCATCGGAAGAAAAGTCTCGATAGGACTGGGCGTAATCACTAAACAGCCTAGAAGAAATGTAGTAAGTGTGGGGTTCATAGTAGATTCTGCTAAAGAAGGAGTAGGATATTGTTCAGTAATCTCTTTTAGTTTATCTAGTGCGCAAATAAAGAGGGTAGTGAGAAAAGGGAAGACAAGAATTGATGAATCCTTTATGCTTACCACTAAAGACGGGGTTAGTGTGAGGGTCAAACCTTTAATGATTACTTCTAATATTGTCAGTGGCGGTATTGAGAGTAAGATGAGAAAAGAAGTTAAGGCATTTTTAGGCGAATATATTTCAGGGTTAACTTATGAAGGAGTTCTAGAAGCCTATCTTGCTCAAGACATTCAAAGTAAAAGTAAGGAAAAACTAAGAAAAGTATACCCCTTGTCTTTTTTTGAAATAAGAGAGCTAAAAAAAGTAGAGAAAGTTAGTCACCCATAGACTTCTTCATTAATACAGTTATTTAGTTTATCGTGTTCATTCTAGGAAAGAGAATATACTATTAAAAGGGGTACCGAAAACTTTATGAATATTCGATAGTTTTACTCCCTACAGTAATCGTCGTAGAGCAAGAAATTTTCTACCCTCCCGAAGATAACACCGTTATTTTCAGCTCTTAGGGGGAGTGGAAGTCGTGCCTCTGTAGCTCAGTGGTAGAGCAGCTGCCTTGTAAGCAGCAGGTCGGGAGTTCAAATCTCTCCAGAGGCTCTAAGTGTATAAGTCCAAGTTTTAGTGCACTAAATGATATAAATGGGGTGTACCTAATATGGACGTGAATCTAACCTATGATAAAGTCGTAGAAGCCCAGCTTGAGCTTATCAAAACCAGCTTATCAGGAAGAAATTATGAAATTTTAAAGCAATGGACAGATCACTCTATCGCTAACCATCTGTCTACCAAAAGAACGGCAAAGCTACTCCAAATGACGAGACAAATGGCGTTATTTCTTAATAAGGATCTAGACACTACTACTAAAGACGATATTCAACGATTAGTTACCCAGATCAATCAAGGAGTTCTGCCTAATCGTATGGAAGGAAAAGTATACAATTACGCCGGAATTAAAAAGGAAAGATATATGGAATCCACACGACAAACTTACAAAATCGTCTTAAAGTCTTTTTATAAATGGTTAGAGGGAGAGAACGATTTCTATCCTGAAAAGGTTCGATGGCTTAAGAAAGGAGCTATAGCGGTTTCTCATAAGGCTAAAACGGAATATCATCATCTTGCCGTAAAAGTAGATGGATATCATACGGTTAAAATTGATGTAAGAGATGGAAATAATGCTGAAGTAATTGCGACGGATTCCTATGATTTTCTTATGTAAATAATACAGTTTCCATAATATATCCATTTAATAACTCTTGGCTATTTTTCAATTTTAAAAACTCTATGTCCCTGGCCAGTTTCATCTAACAATAGATCCACCCTTTTAGACCGAATATCATAACTTTCTTGAAAGATAAAAGCCCATGCAGTGATAATATGGAAAACAAGAACAAGGCCAGCTAGGAGAAAAAATGAAGAGATTCCCAAGTTTAGGACTAAGTAGGAGTAGATTGAAATTATAAAAAATAGAACACAAAAATAAAGTATCTTATCTACTTGGATTAGTACCTTAAGAAACTTAATTAGGCCTATTTCAAAGTTTGCATCTTTTATCGCGTCCATAAGTATTGTTCTATCTTGAGTCTGATTTTTTTTATATTTAAAATTTTCTTCACTTTCCTTTAATACTTTATTGATTTTATCTTTTAGTTCATTTAACTCCGTTTTTGATTTTTTAGAGAAAAAAAGAGTGTAAAATATAGCAATAAATGTCAACATTCCTAGTGATGAATTAAGAATTATATCTGGATTACGTATCGTTTCCCAAAACCTTGGACTAAATAAAAAAATTAATGCATAAAAAATTGTATCAACTATAAGAAGTATTCCTAATTTTTTCAATAGATTCTCTTTAGTCCCTTTGATGTTCATACCCCAAAAAAATAGCCTACTCATCTTATTATATATTAAATCCAAATAATTCTTTTATCTCTTTTGCCATTTCGTTTTCTTTATTATTCTCAAAAATAAACTTGATAACCTCTTCTATTGGCGCCCCAAAAAGTGCTAAAGCCTCTTTCTTGTTTGTTTTTTCAAAATTTGTCCTGTCGATTATCTTATATGAATAGCTTAAGAAAGAGATTGATTCTTCTATGCTGTAACTGGATCTATTATATTTGTCTCCTTTAAGACTCACACGAGTTATATTAATTGTACTATCGAAGTTTTTATAGGCTTCTTCATGATCTCCTTTATAAACAATATCTCTAAGAATAGAAAAGACTAATCCTTGTATTTTTTCTTTAGTATTAAGAAACTCTATAGGACTTATACTTCCTTCTTCAGGTAATAAAGTAATGTTAACTTTTTTAATTTTACCGCTCTTAGTATTGTCGGTTACTTCTGTTCTATCTCCAGACTTAAGTTTCCAGCCTAATTCTTCAGCGTAAGGATTTAATGCAGATTTAAGCCTAATAAGTTCAGAATAAGGAGTCATTAACGTAATTTCTATATTAATCCATCTTTCTTTATATTCTGGTGGGTTCTCTAAATTTGAGAATACCCAATCGTCTTCAGAATCTTGTTCATAGCCTTTCGAAAATAAATCTTTTAGCCAACCCATATAGATCATAGCTGAAGATATATTTATAAATCTTTACTTACTTCTTACTATGGTAGAAGTTATGTTCATATTTTAGAAGAACCAGAGGGATTGGATTATTCTTTAAAGTTTAGATAGATTTATGAGTTTAGATGTGATGATTGTAGTGAATCAACTTATAAATCAAGGCTTTAGAGTGATTTATGAAACTAAAACTTCCGTCGATACTATGCGTTGATTAGACAATTAGCCGCTAGAGTTAATGTAGTTATTGACAATTCTAATCAAAGAGAAATACTAGATGTGCCTAGTTTAGATAGCCTTCTTAAAAATTTTGAAGGCTATGTGCAATCTATAGAATAAACCTTATAAATCTCTCTATCATTTCAAAAAAATGTCAAGAGAGACCGTTGGATATAAAGTAAGGTTTAATATTGGAAACCATCATTTTGATGAAACGGGGATTAATTCTTTTAGGGCTCTAGATCTCACGGATAAGCTAGATAAACAAGGAATAACCTATTCCATATCAACAGGGCAGTATGTTTATGGCTCTGGGGTGTTGGTTTCATCAAACTATATTGACAAAAGCGAGTTAAGAGATTTATGTACTGAGTCCAAATCTGAAAGAGATAAATTAAGGTAGTTCTGCGTAATTCACGACCATAGCGATTTCTAAATCTCTAGGAACCTCTCGTTTCTCTACCTTAGGTAATTTATACCTTGCACCTTTCCAGTGCTTAATTAAGAGTTCCGGGGTAAACGGAACGTGCTCTGCGGCTAAATAAGGATCTCCACGATAGCGGAAGAAGGTGCATAACATCAATTGATGTTCATCCGCAGTAATAGAAGTATTATCACTAAGATCTCTTCGGGAAGGATAAATCCAAAGTTGAAGGGGCACATATCTTTCTTCTTGTGCAGGTGTTTCCTCATGACTCGATTTATGGGAAATTTCAGTAAGGGGGATAGAACTTAATCCTTCCTTTAACGTATCTTCTAAACAACCATGAACTCTTACGTCTCCTTCGTCAACTACAACCCCTTGCGAATGCGTACTAGAAAAACCATTCCTACTCTCCAGTCTACCCTCAATAACTCTAGCAGGTTTTCCATTCTCTCTAGCCCAAGACATATAGTCCCATCTATACCTTCTTACTACTCCACTAGGATAGCCAACTTCTTCTGCGGTACGTGTAATATCTCCTTCATTTCTTTTTAAACAATCTAAAATCTTTGTCTTTTCATCTTCTGAAACCCCCAGTAAAGCATTTCCTCTTTCAGAGATTTCACCAATGCCCTCTCTATTTCTTGTTTTTCTAGTAGCCGAAATAGCCTCATCCAGTTGATCATGGTTAAGCAAGGATCGATATAATCCAGAATCTACTTTTTGCAATTGAGCTCGTGACAGTCCACCATACACAGCCTCATGATCTCTAAAGAATGCCAAAGGATTTCCATGGTAGTGTCTATTGCCAAATCGGATCCTTAACGGATTAAACTTCAATGATTTAATCGGTCGAGTTTGTAATACTTTATAGCGTCCATCTTTCTCAGTAAAAGCTACCAATTCCTCTAAATTTCGATTAATACTAAGTTCATCCCCAAGAAAATCATCCGGTAAAAAACTAAACGATAAAATACCTACATTATGAGCAAGTTGATTAAGTACATTTTTATACCTAAGGTCTATACTTCCATTTACCCTAGCTAACAATTCTTCAGGAGTTAATAGGTATTCAGGTTCCTCTTCATAATAGGGGTGATTTCTATCTTCCTTCCCAATAAATTTCTCTATGGTTCCATCCTCTCCTTCCTCTATCGGTGCATCTAATCTAATTCCTTTTCTTTCTTGATAAGGAATTAAGAACATTTCAATTAACTCCGCAATATACTGGTATTGTGCATCAAAAGACACGAGGATCTTTTCTGGAATTCGTTCATTAGCAATGGTTCTAACTCGCTCCCTAATCTTTGGACTTAACTCATCATAGGTAGCTAAAATATCATCTACATGGAGCTCCAACTCTAATCCATTTTCTTTTTGTAATCTCCACGACTTACGTTGTCTCGAAGAGAACTTTCCGGTTAATCCATCATTTCTCCAGTACTTTAAAATAGTTTCAGGAGTCCTTGAGAATTTTCTTGCTACTTTTATAGCATCTCCGTTATACTCATAGAATGCTTTTCTTACTTCTTCGGAATCTAAGCCTTTCCTACCTGATCTTCCTACCTCAAGTCCTTTAGCTCTCCAAACTGCCTTTATTGCATGCTCAAAATAGGGTAGATGGTGAGAAACTCTTTTTGCCACCCCATCAAAAACTCCATAGGCAGCTACGATTTGGTCTATAGACTCTCGGGGTAGATTGGGTACCCAATCATTAGATTTACTGGGACAATTTTTTGCAGCATCTCTTAAAATACTTAATGCCTCCTCTTCAGTATGATCCTGTTGAATCAGTTCCGCATGGTGTATGACCCTCTGAACTGCCTCATGGCTTTGGGGAACTAAAGTGGATACCCTATGGGCATTACCATGTAGATGATATAGTTCTAGAATTTTAGTTTTTTCCTCTTCAGTTAGAGGGTGACCTTTTCCAGTTCTCTGAAGGGTAGCCAGGTATTTCTTACCATACTTTCTAACCGTTTTCCTAGAATGACCTACCTCTTGTGCGGTTCTCGCCACATTTCCATCATATTTATTCAGCGTATCAATAATGAGCCTTTCTCGTTCTTTTGAAATAGCATATCCCGAAGGAGCAATTTCATCGATATTTATAATTTCTTTAATCTCTAAGGGCACAACCATTTTAGATCCTTTTATCTATGAAAAACAACAAAAGCGAATTTATAAAGGTTTCTATATGTAATTACTTTATAATAAGAACAAAAGAAAGTTTTATAGAGCCTTACTAGTCATTTTGTCAAGTATATGGTCATGAACTCCTGTAATAAATGTTTGGTGTTTCCTTCTACATTGATATTAATGAGGTTTACAAATATTTAGAAAATTCTTCTTCACTTACCCTAGCTAGCCTAAGAACGGATTTTAACGTTCCTATCTTAATTTCATTATGCATAGGTACAACAGTTCCAACCTTGCCTTCAGGAGTTTCTTTTGATAATCTAACGTGACTTCCAGATCTTCCGCTTATTTGAAATCCAACTTATTACAAAGAATTTTCACCGCTTCATGCCCGGATACTTTTCGTAGTTTTGGCATGAATATCCACCTCAAATACAGTCATTATCGGTCTTTCTGATCCTTTTAAAGGAAACTCCTCTAAATATAGCTCAGTAGCTTCTTTTAAGTTATGTATAGTTTCCTCTATGGTTTTGCCCTGACTAGCAGTTCCAACTTCGGGGCATTCCGCTACATACATATCTTCTTCTTTATGCAGAACTGCCGTAAAGGTTTTCATATTATTGATTAAAAAACGAGTACAAAAAGATACACCTAAATAGCAGTCACAATTATTTTTCAAGTATAGACTTAATCGGAGTTCTAAGGAGGTACTCATCAATTCTTTTTCTTGCATCGGGTAACTTTCTCTGGTGATCAGCAAGATAGTCTAAAACTTGTTCAATACCTTCTCTTTTGCAGTCACCACAAAGTATTTCTCCAGACGAACATCGTTCTGCAACTCGGTTATCCTCTTCGAAGTGATAAGTTCGTAAGGTATAAATAGGGCATATTTCAGGAACCCCCCCATGTTCCCTTTGATAACTAGCGACAACGCTTCCCCCAGTATAAGCAGTTCTAAGTTTCTTTTGCACAACGTTTGGATCATCCGTTAAAAATACAGATGACTCTGACCTACTAGACGTCATCTTTCCCTTCCCATCTAGTCCATGTGAAAATTTAGTAAACATGGCCGCAGGAGGAATAAAGTTTTTCCTTCTTGCTACATCTCGTGCTAATAAAATATAGGGATGTTGATCAATGCCTACAGGAATAACTGAAGGTTTTGGCCCACCGAATTCTTCATATTGTGGTAAAAGTATCTGTGCTAATTGTACACCTCCCCGGTAAAATAGAGTTCCAGCATTCTCTCCATCTTCATCCTTTCCAAAACCAAAAACTCCAAATAGCCTATTAATACTTAAGAATTTAGAAACATCCATAGCTACATTATAAATATCAGGATAATCAGAATCAACAAAGATATGAGTTTTTTCAGGCTGGAATCCCATAGCAATTATACTAGGAATCACCTGCTCGTAGGCTATTCGTCTTGAATCTGCTAAACTTCTCGTTTTTCCAACAACATAACTTTCGTCATTCGTAATAGGAATGTAAATCTCAGCACCTTGCTCCTGCATCCATAATAATTCATCAAATACTTGCTTATGCCCAAAATGTAAGGGTCCTGATGGATTTAATCCGGATACAACTGCCCAAGGAGTATGGTTAGCCATTGCATCTACAACACTTTCGAGGCCTTTATGAGAAAAAGTTACTCCTAAGCTCATTAACCTACTTGGATGGGGATGATACTGCACAAAGCGTCCGATAGACTTGGATCCAAATTCTTCCATTTTTTGAGGATAATAAGTAAGTTCTTCATCCCGTTTAGTCATTTTTTCTTCATGACTCTTCCTAGCTATTTCTTCAAAATTTCCTTCGTTCATAGTTCAACACCAAATCTTCTTAATTCAGACTCTAAATTAATTCCATCAAAATAATGTACTGTAGTAAACCCAAGTTTAGAGGCTACTTCTAAAAACTTTATTTTGTCATCGACAAAAATACAATCTCTTGGGTCGACACCAGCTCTTCTAGCAGCCAACAAATAAATCTCTTCTTCAGGCTTTATCATTCCAACTTCACATGAAGCTACAACTGGCTCAAAATCATCAAGTAGCCCTCTCGTTCGATTATAGTCAAGAAAACTTTGAATGGTATTTGTAATAATACCTGTACTATAACCCGCGTTTCTTAACTTTCTACCAAGATCGATATTTCTAGTTATAGGTCTAGTATGTTGTCGATAAATATCAACCAATTTTAGATCTAACGAAGTACCTTGTACTGCATTAACCGATTCTAAAATAGCCTCTAAAAAATAAGATTCTTCAATACACCCCCTCTGCAAGTCTTCGGATAATCTATCAAATTCATTTTCAAATGAACTTTTGCTCACTCCCAAAGCTTTTTCAATTTCAATAAGTATAGGTTGTTTTGTGTCTGTACTTAGAACTCCACCAACATCAAAAAAAACATAATGTATCATGCCGCACTCCCCATAGTGTTTGAAGTTATAAAATTATATACAAAATTAATAGTTTCGTCAACATGAACAACATTAACATTGGTTAAATCATCATCCTTAGTTTGCATTCTATGCCAAGCCCCTTCATGATACCTAGAAAGTACTATAGCTTCCAATCCAAGTTTAAGAAATGAAAGATTGTCTGCAGAAGGGCTTCTATCTCTAATATCAACAGACCTGCCCATTGAGTCACCATAAGTAACTAATTGTTTATTCAACCCATCAGCATTTTCTGTCTTTTTTCCAGTTTTCTCGAATACGCACAAGTTCCCTTTACCGGCCGCTTGGATAACAACAGCTCCTACATAACGATCGATAAATTCTATTTCTTCATTAATCATGTGTTGTAAAAATATTTCAGATCCGGGTACAAACGTAGGGTTTCTCTTCTTCCTTGTTATCAAATCCGTGTCAAGACCAGCATCAAAATAAACCAGTCTCACATTAACAGGAGCACTAGTATTCCTAAGACACTCCACTAAGCCCATTAAAGTAACAACACCACTTCCATTGTTATTAGCAGAAGGAAGCATTTCAAAAGTATCATAATTTGCAGTAAGCCAGAATTCTCTTTCAGCACCATAATCAAAATATACGGTTAAATGCCTATCTTTCCCTCTTGGAGAGTCTAGTTCATAAATCCTAGGTATCAAGCCCAGTTTTTCTATCTCCTCACCAATAAATGAAAATCTCCCAACAGTATCCTGCCCTACAAGTCTTTTTAATCTATTATATGTTTGCACCATTTTAAAATCTTGACAAAAGATATTCCCCCACATTCCTTCCTACACTTACTTTAAGTTGTTCTGGTGTAATTTTCCCGCTATAGAATTCATCAGCTAAAAGTATAGGTTTCGTATCTCCTTCCAATCTTTTCCTAGCTAATTCACAAATAATTCCTAGATCTAACACCGGATTAGGTAATAAGGGATTGATTGAAATAAAAGATTCATTAATCTGATGTTGGATATAATCCGGATTAGATTTTCCGGGAATAACTCTTTGTCGCTGTAATTGTTTACTTCCTGCCTTATACGCAGTAATACCATGATCCTCAATCCCATCATTTTTAAAAAAATAGGCCCAATTCATGCCAAGAGGAAAAGTAGGAGTTAAAAATAAAGATATAACTCCCTTTGTTCCTCGTTGTTGTGCAAGATGTCGTGCAAGATTATCATATAAATCCTCCCTAGGGGGTCCTACTTTGACGTCTAAATCAATAATAGTAGTAATTTCATCAAAAGAATACAAAAATCCCTTCTTCCTCTCAATATCAATTTTTGATTCAGGAACGGTCTTTTCTATGGACTCTATTAATTCGGGGCTTGTTTTACACGTCTCCATAATTTCTTCTCTCTCTTTAACAAATTGAGAAGAATCAATATAGTCACTCATTCGTACAATTCGTAAGCCCGTTCCATAGATTGCATTCACTTTTTCTATAAACCTAGCCCGCTCGGTTCCAAGGGCCCTATATTGTCGCTGTAAATCTTCTTTAACATTACGACAAGCAGCAGTATCCGCAACCAAGATCATCGGATCAACGGTATATCCCTCGTCACGAAGTATGTCCGCAAGTTCTGCTACAAAAAAATAGTATTTCATGCTATCAACAGTATTTCCCTTATCGTCATAGGTTTCACCATAAAACACTTTGATTGGATAAGGAGTGACTAGTTTAGCACGTTCTCTAATCTCTTCTGCACTCGGTGTTTGTTGCACCAGTCCTCTTATTGATAATATTTGTTCTAATCTCATTTTGAATCTCGTATAAACTCAACTAATCTTTGAGTATAAGTTTCTAGATCCCCAATTTCAACATATTCTGTTTCTGAATGGGACATTGAATTATTTCCAACTCCAAATTGAACAGTAGGTATACCAGCGTTATTTAAAAAATTTGCTTCTGAAAATCCTATCGCAACCAATCGTCTACTAGAAAGTCTTTGTAACCTATGATAAAAAGGATTAGATTCTTCCAACTCAGCAACAACAGGGTTCTCTGCAAACACTATATTTAACCGATCTATACGATCATTATAGGGAGCTAAAGCTACAGCGATTAGTTGATGATACTCTTCTGCCGGTCTAACTAACCTCATTTCAAATTCTATCTTCATACAATCGGGGATCATGTTCACTTTTGTTCCAGCAGTTATGGTACCAAAGTTCATAGAAGATCGTTGAGAATATTCATCTTCAGAAGCAAATACGGGGTTCACAATACTAGGAATGAACTCATACAACTTAGTAAGGGCTTCAAAAATCGGAAATCCCTTTACAATTGCATTTTCTCCTTCATGTTGGCGTGAGCCATGACCAGACTTCCCTTTGATAGTAACTATATAATATAAAGCCCCCTTAAATCTATCTTTAATAGCCATCGAGGTTGGTTCCCCACAAATTGCCAAGTCTAATTTAGGGTCATCTTTTAAAAATCGTTTTATTCCCTCAAACGTATAGGCTTCCTCGTCTGAAGTTATTATAAGCTGAATATTAGCAGTAGGACGTTCTATTGCTCTTGATTGGAGTGCCGCTATAATCATTCCAGATAAAGACCCACCCATATCAACAACCCCTCTACCATAGATTCGCCCATCTTTTACTTCTCCAAGTGGATTCCCTTTATAGTCACCAAACGGTACAGTGTCAATATGTCCCTCAAATCCCACAATAGGAAGATCATCTCGTTCGTAAACTCTAGCAATAAGATTCTTTCGGGGGATAATCACCCTATCTCCCTTAGAGTCAAAACCTTCTCTGAAATATTCCTGAAACTCAACTTTTATTCCTTGTTGGTCCAACACGTCAGCAATGTACTCTAGCGCAGGAAGAGTATCGGAAATTCTAGTAATATCATCATAATTTTGTGTATCAAATGCAACAAGTTTCTTTAAAAGATCTTTTTGGGTTATCATACTCTTCCTCCATGTAAAAATTCTCTTAGTTTTCTCCGATCACTGGGTAGTTTGTTTATCTCAGTTACGTTCGGATTATCGAGTGGGGAATCGCACACGGTAGAGGTTAACGTAATCAAAGCATCAATATTTGGAGTAGTAACTCCTACCTTTTTAGCAAGGGCATTCCAATAACACAATCCAAAAGGAACATCTTCGGTTAAATATCTAGCCGAATCAAACATTTTTCCATATTTCCCACAATCGAGAAAAGAGTGTTCACTTCCATCAGACAAACTACCTCTAAACTCAGCTATATCTATTAAGTCATAACCCAATTCTCTCCCTATCTTGAGTCTCTCATCATTAACCGCCCTAACAACTCTAAGAACGGAGTCGGTCATTCCTTCAGCATACATAAAAAACTCACCAGGCAAGTGTTTAGTTCTTCCTAAATTAAGTAAAACTCCAGGAGGATGCATTAAAGGATTAGGATTGTTAAGCAAAACTTCTAAAATATCGGCATTCTCCGTATATCCTGGATATAGTTGTTCAATTTCATCAACTACTTTAACCGTATCTCTCGCCGGAAAAGCAGCATAGGTCAAAAAGCGTGCTTTTATTGCCAGGTTCACAACCCCTTCATCATTGATTCTACAACCATAAGGCAAACTATTAAACTCAACAAGAGTTATTCCCCTCTTAATTAATTCTGTTGTTTCCAAAGCCATCAAAGTAGATAAATTTCCGGGTAAGAAGTAAATACTAGAACCTTCCTGCAAATGATCTTTAAAAGTAGCAAAAAAGGTTGGATGCGCAAAAGCAGGCATAGTAACTAAAACAACTCTTGAGTATTCACTTGCTTCTCGTTCATCCGTTGTAATAGAATCTATAATAGTATCTCCATTTATAAATCCCGTTGACGAAATAACTTTAGAATTGAGTTTATTTCCTAGATTAGGAGAAAAAGCCGGAAATTCATATAAACACACATTAAATCCCCTAGTAGTCAAATCTATTGCAGTTGCTTGACCACCATTTCCCGCACCAACGACCAATATTCTTTCTAAGTCCATGTTTAATTATCTCACAAATATTAAACTCAAATTGAGTTTAAGGGGTTATATATAAACCTTTCATAAGACCTAAATACTAAGTCTCGGGCTTGCGGAGTATGTAAATCTAGTCTATACTTTTCTTGTTCATCCCCTGCAAAGAAAGAAGCGTTTTTGGATCGTTCTAACCTTAATTTTGCTTGTTCTACAATTACCAATAAATCAAGGATAGCCCTCGTATCCCGTGTAGAATCTATAAGTTTGCGAGTTTTTTCTAAATCATCGTCTATCGGATCAATCCTATATTCTCCTAAACCCTTACTTCCCTTTTTGTAAGGAAGTATACCAAAGGATTCAATTTCTTCCGCAGTTTTTAGGGAGATTTCTGGATTTCCAAAGGGAAATCCCCTTGTTAAATGAATTGCAACATAACGATTAAAGCCAACCATTGGTGCAAATTCTCTCGCGGGTTGATCGTAGAAAACCTCATAAGGAGGACCAACTTTTATATTAGTATCCAAAGTTTGTACCGTTGCCAATTCTTCAAAAGGATAGTGTAGTGCATCAGGATTGTCTCTTCTATCTTCAGGAACAGCCCTAAGAACCACGTCCCTAAAAGTCTTATTTCTCTCGGCTTCTAGCATTAATACTGCTAAATTTTTCTTATACTCACTTCTTTGACTTAACTCGGAGGATAACACAACTCCAATATTGCTCCCATAAACATCGTTGATATATTGAAGATAGGCGATTCTTTTCTTTACTTGCTCCCTCACTTGAGTTGCTTCTCCCTCATGATTAATATCTGTAATGAAATGGTCCGCTATCAACCAGTTAATGGATGTTTCGATTCCATCTTTAGCAAGTAAATCTCCTAGGTTCATCATAAACAAAGCATATTTCATCATATCAACTGGTTGTCCATCATCAAAGGTTTGCCCCATCAAAATATTAAGGGGTTTACCAGATTTTACTCTCTCTTCAAGTTCTTCTACCGTAGAAACACTTTGTACTAATGTTTTTTGAGATAAGTATTCCTGTATCATATTTATTCACTAAGGAATTATTTTATCTGCAACAGCATCAACTATGTTGAACCATTGCGTTGAATTTCTTTTACTTTCATCAACCACAGATCGTTCTGGAACTTTCCAAAATTCAGGTTGAGTCGGCTTGTCATCATCGAGACTCCATCCACCTTGTGGGCTATAAGAAGTTCTCGCTTTAGCATATTCCAAAATAGCTTCCCTTTTTTGTTGATGCTCTCGTAAAGCTGTTGGCAATGTGTCTCTAACAATTTCAGTGTTCTTCTGCCCAGCATCTTCACAAAGTTGTATTAAGTATTCATCTAATCTATGTTGAGACAAAAATTGATTTCTTGTTCTTATTTCTTCTCCCTGAATTTTCGCCCCCAATTCCCTACCTTCTTCATCGGTGTTTGCTTTACTTAGTTCACTCACCCTGTACTGTCCAAATAGCCAATTAATAATTTTAGATTCTTCCGTATCCATTTCTAATAATATATCGTTCCCTCTCTTAGCATCCCTAATTCTTACTAAATCTTTGTATTTAGTTTCTTCAACAATTGCTCTGAAATCAACACTATTTTCTCTATTAAAGATATCGATGAATCTAACCATGTCCAGTGCACATCTTTTTACATGATATGAATCAGCATTATCAAACTTACGAAGTGTTGATTTGATTCTCTCGTCTAAATCCTCCTGTTGTGGACCAGATCCTAAAAACAGAGTACCTTCTATTTTACTTGAACTTGCTTTATCACCATTAATTCCTCTTATATGGGGGATATAAAACCCAGAAGGAACGGTTTTTACTCCAAGCAGAGCAATTCCATTCTCACATGAGGTTTCTGTTAACGCCACAGTCATTTTCATATGCCCATCTTGATCTTGTCCACTAACCATAAATGAATGATGGTTCCCAAAGTCACTATGTTGTGGCAAGATGATATCTCCAACTTGAGTAATGCCTGCAAAAAGAAATGGAAAATTTTTAACCATCTTTTCCATCCCGTAAATGTCTGTAGCAAAATCAAATTTCAAGCTTCTGGCAACAAAATAAGCAAGAAGGTTTACTCGAGTTTCTTCTGATTGTAAATAAACATGTGTTGCGTCAAGATTTACACCATTAGCTCCCCAATCCAAAAGATTATCCGCAGCCCAAAAACGATACTGTTCTTTTGATAGTCTTGTATCCATGTCACATTCAACATCTGCTACGGGCATAAATACTTGAACACCATTTTTCTGAAAAAATGCCACTGCCGAAGAGGTTAATCTATGTCCAAAATGATAGGCCCCACTTGGCTTAAACCCTGAAGCAATTCCTATAGGCGCATTATTCCTCAATGCTTCAACAAGCGCACCCCCATTTCGTTGTCTTATATTCCTATTAGAAACAGGCAGTAATTTACCTTGGAAAGTACCCAAAACATCATATAATTCCGGTGTTGCACTATCTCCCTCTCGAGTCAAATAGTCGGACTCATAACCACCTGGGCCCCCATCCAAAATTTCTTCAACAGTAATTTTATACCTTTCGGTTTTGAATTCCATTTTTCTCACCCATTAGTCTATAAATTATTGAACGATATTTGAGGGTAGTTTTGTTTGTTTATAAACTTTTCCGAACAGTACTCTGTCGGATAATTCTTTATTAAATTCATAGAAATTCTTTGAATATTTTAAACCTTAGCTCTTGGCAATCTTAGGAGTAACCACTAAAAAGAAAAGACAATAGAAAAGTTTAAAAGATGGATGCCTCTGCCAAAAAGGCATGGTAATAGAAGACCTTAGTAAAACTTTTTTGGATGCTAGTGTTTATATTAAATTAGAAGAGTTGGTGACAACTGAAACCGCCTTAGAAAGTATTTGTAAACATAGAAATAATGTGCCTCTTCTTAAAATCAAGAATAATTACCCACAATTAGTAAGTGCTGCACAGGAAGTAGCAGATTTCTACAATTCCTTTATGCAGTTAAAAGTAATTCTAACGCCTGGTGTCTGTGAGCAACTTAAGTATAAACCTAATTTATTTTTAGAGCTAGAAGAAGGTCTTAGAAGACGGCTACACGAATATTTATTCATCCAAATAGATGGTATGTTTAGTACAGATTTCCGTAAACAGGCAACCGAAGTATTCGGCGATTGTCTCAAACCTTATCAAGATATGATTCGTTGGATGGACGACGTTAGAGAGAACTCTCCATATAAACCCAGTCCGTATTTTGAAGCTATTAATGATTATGTTGGGGGGATAAACTACTGGTTAAATCTTCTCGGTAATGGGCAGAAATATGATACAGGAATTGATCAAAAACTAGCCGCAGCTATTCTAGATAACATTATTGTGGGCGAAGAAAAAATCAAGCTTCTCTCCAATGATAGTGGTTTAATAAAACTTACTGAAATGAGTTATCTCCTTCTAAAATCTGCCTCTGTTTTAATGCATAATAATAGTAGGTTTGACCATCAGGGGGAAGCACAGTTAGAGTTATACTGTTTAAACAATCAAGGAATAATTGAACAAAAAGAATTATCGGAAAATTTAGATGATAGTGCCCAAATTAAATTATTTGGTGAGAAAAACTTCATTCATACTAGAAATCCTAACAACCCTAAGCTATCCGGATACCTTGCTGATTTTACTCTTAAGCTATTAAGAAAACTAAAGATATAATCTACCATTATATAGGTTGTTTTTGAAAAACTAATAAATACCTATTTCGCACCAACCTCAGTACAATAGAAAGTTTTAAATATCCTTCTATAATTCTAATCACCTATGAGCATAAATAAATTAAAAAAGTCAGTCGAATTTTCTAGATTAAGTTCTAACGTTATTTCTAAATGGCTTTGGTGGTAAGTTCCTTACTTCATACTTCGCTCTAAAAATTTAATGGAGATAATATAATGTTACAAATTACAAATCAAATTCGAGAAGAAATCAAAACAATTCCAACAGAAGAATATGCACCAGATAGTAAACCCTCTAATCTTAAGGCAGATTTAAGTCTTAATATCAACCCCTTCGGGGTTTCACCAAAAGTTATAGATAGAATCAAAAACCTTTCTGCAAAAACAATTTCTCAATATTATCCTGAAAATAAAACGTTAATAAAAATTATAGCAGATTATGTCAAAGTAAAGCCGGAAAATATTCTCATGGGTGATGGATGCGATGGTTGTCTTGAAATGATAGCAAAGACATTTATTGCTAAAAACGATAGTGTAATCATTCCTATTCCAACATTTCATCGTTACGAATTCCACACTAAACTAATGGGAGGAATTCCCGAATTTGTTAATATGCAAGACTTTAACCTCTCTGGTGACGAGATTATTAATAGAACTTCAAAAAAACCTACTAAATTAGTTTTTCTCTGTAATCCCAACAATCCAACGGGAAAAGAAATCAAGAAAGAAGATAAAGTAAAGATTCTAGAAAATTTCAAAGGCATTGTAGTTGTCGACGAAGCTTTAGCAGATATTACGACCGTCAACGGCTCAGAATTAATTAAAAGATACAAAAATTTAATCATAGTAAGATCGTTCTCGAAATCATTTGGATTAGCGTCTTTACGAATCGGCTATATAGTTGCAGATCCCCAAGTAATAAGTCAAATTAGAAAAGTATCGTCACCATTTAAAGTTAATGGAATGGCCCAAGAACTAGCAATAGAAGCACTAAAAGACAAAGAACATATCGAAAGATCTGTCGAATTTCTTAACCAACAAAGGAAATATCTAATTCAGGAATTAACAGGTATAGGATTAGAGTGCACAGATTCAAAGACAACAAATATTCTCGTAAATGTAGAAAAAATAAACCCAGACGCTAAACAAGTAGTTTCAAGACTAAAAGAACAAGGAGTACTAGTAACAGACGCTTCTTATTTTAGAGTTCCGAAAAATAAATATGTTAGGATTGCAGTAAGCTCTGAAAAAGAGAATAGACTTTTTATTCAAACAATCAAAGATATTCTAAATAGTACTAAGTAAACTTGTCTCCACGTTTTAATAAATTAAAAGAATGCTTGATAGCAGAAAGCGATAGAGCCAGAAAGTATTGGTCAAGATTAAAAGTTAGGCTTACTGAAAATTGGTTTCTGTTGGTGGCAAAGCCTATCTATGATTAGTTTTCCTGACGCAAAGGTTTATTAGAAAGTATAACTCACACTATTCATGAGTTTACGATAGCATAGCATCAATGATTGCTTTACCTTTAGTCAGATTTTCTTCGTATTCATATTCAGCATTTGAATCTACCACAATTCCCCCTCCCACTTGAACATACCCTCTTCTTTTTGTTTTATCTATTACTAATGTTCTTATTATGATATTAAACTGACACTCATCTGAGGGAGATATAAAACCAATGGAGCCAGTATAAGGTCCACGAGCAACGGGCTCTAATTCATCTATTATTTCCATGGTTCTAATCTTTGGACATCCTGTTACAGTTCCACCAGGAAACATGCTCCTAACAAGATCAAAGGAATCTTTATCGGCAGGAAGGTTACCCCGAATTGTAGTGACTATATGCATTAAATTTGTATATTTTTCTAAAGCCATTTTTTCTGTAACTTTAACACTTCCAACTTCGCAAATCCTTCCCAAATCATTGCGTTCTAAGTCAATTAACATGGTATGTTCCACAACTTCTTTTTCGTCATCAAAAAAAGATTTTGCGATTTTTTTATCTTCATTTTCAGTACTACCCCTCCTGTAAGTTCCACCAATAGGTCTTGTCTCAGCAACTCTTCCCTCTAGTCTGACTAACTCTTCAGGAGAACAGCTAACTAAAGTCATGTCTTCAAGATCTAAAAATGCTGCGTAAGGACTTGGATTTGTAGTTCTTAATTTTTGATAAACTTTCCAAGAGTCGAAAACGGTATCAAATTCGTGCCGTATAGAAATTTTTACTTGATAGGTATCCCCAGAAAAAATATATTTTTTAGCTCTATCAAAGAGTTTTTTGTATTCTTCAAAAGATAAATTTGTTTTTACTTGTAAACTGTGAATTGATTCTATTATTTTATTTTTACCTCCTAATTCGACGGTTGTTAAAATTTCTTCTAATCTATTTATATCTACGCGAGAGTCTTCACTTGCCGAAAGAAAGATCTTTTCTTCAACGTTATCAAAACCAATAACAATTTTAGGGAAAATCACATAACAATCCCAGAAATTAGTATCCATTTTAGCTTTTGTTTTTAATTTTGGTTCTATCCAATTTTTTAGATCATATCCGAAATAACCAATTGCACCACTATAAAATAAAGGAAATCCTTCTGGCTTACTTTGCTTATTCTTTCCAAGTTCTTGTTTTATCGCATCTAAGGGATTTATTTTTTGATAAATTCCATTTACTAACGTGTATTCTTCCTTAAACTTAATAACGGTTCTAGGGTCTAATGCTATATAAGAAAATCTTCCATTTTTACCAGTTCTTGTACTTTCCAATAAGATATCATCCTCTCCAATTCTTACTGCTTCAAAATAATCGGCAGGGCTTATTTTTGGATTTTTCCAATTGAACACTTTAGTATACATTTTGAGCTCCTAAATCCTCGTCGAAGCAAACCCTTAATATTTTTAACTAGTTTTACCTCTTTCATGTGGAAACACCACCTATGTGTTTCCTCTGTAAGTTTTTGGACCCGCGGCGTATTTATACTTTTTTAACAGAACCTGAAGATAGCAAAGATTTAAGAACAAGAATCTCTTCTTTTAAACTATTATAATAAATGAGCATCTCTAATAAATCGGTTTTAAAATAAGAGTTCACCTCGCCAAAACCCCTAATATCTGACTACTATGAACAATGATCTAGAAGAAAGGATCCATAGTGAAGAACATCCGACTATAAGAAAACCCTCTCCACAAAAAGCAGCAGTAGTTGACATTATGAGTAATATTACGTATTCTACTCTTATGGGAGGGGTAATCG